>JAAUYM010153693.1_pt1 | contig 75940 bp, 104 predicted proteins | sample 7278001 | NCBI WGS metagenome assembly JAAUYM01 (sample SAMN14350224, study PRJNA611818) | marine sediment metagenome | isolation source: surface marine sediment (1.8m) | place: French Polynesia: Moorea | collected 2018-08
CCAACAGTGGTCCAACCGAAAGGTATGAGATACGAGTAGGTCCAGGGATATACATAGAACCTAATCCTATGGTGGTTCCTTCCTATTGCATTGTTAAGGGAGGGTCATTAGCAGGAGCTTTAATAATAGCTGCTGACCCCAATGAGGACTTGTTTGAAATGGAATTCTTTACTGAGATTGCTAACTTCTCTACCAATGGCGTTACCCATTCAGATAAGGCTATAGTAAGGGTAGATACAGCAGCAGATTTTCTCATTAGGAATATATTCTTTGCCAATTGTTCGAATGCAATTATAGTAGATAACGACACTGCAAGTGGAACAATATTAGAGTGTGCTTTATTTTCCTCGACAACACCTATTGTCAATGGATTAAAAGTTTTGGGTGGTGATGTTACATGTGATTTCTTACGTGTAGTACAGCAATCAGAGGTTGATACTGTGATAAACGCTAGAAACAAAGGGTCAATAGTCACAGCAAACAATATAATTTCATTCTCTCCTAATGTAGATATCGGTCTTTATATAGCTGATACGGCGCAATTAGCGGGATATGGATATCGGATTTCAAACATGGAAACAGGGTTTGTTGTCGAGGGGGATAGTGTGAAAATTAATGTTGATGGGTTACAAGTGATAGATGCTCAGGTAGATGGATTTAGAAATGAGAACAATGGAGTCGGATCAGTATTAAATATTTTCAATGCTTCCTTCAGGGATGCAGGCAACCTAAACGTCAATGGGTTAAATCCTAATACTACATGGGTAGGAAATGGATTTACTCAGTTAGACAAGGAGTTTTTTGCAGAAGGAGCGGAGCTGTATGCTTATCTGTTAGACATCAAAGAAAATGATGAAGGATTGTCAATTTTTGGCGAATTACATGTTGGAAATCCTGCTGTACCTACTGAATCGGCCTATGGCTCTGGAGATAGTTATTCTAATAGGATGCTGGCTTACATGTATGACGGTTCTGTTTACTATGAAGTGACTGATAGTGTCAAAGAGGTGGATGACTTGAATATAACTTTCCCTAATGGAAATGTAAACACTGCTTTATACTTAGCAAGCACGTATTCTAAGGATGGAATGTTTTTAAAGCATCCTGGTTTAAAGATGCTCATAGATACTGCCGGAGTAGCAAATCCCGAGGTTACAGTGACAGGGGCTACCACACCCGTAACAGCAGGAGGATATAATTATGCAGGATTTGATTTTAACAATGAGCCTGTGTATGTCAGAACAGATGACGGTTACTATCTTTTCAATACCCAAGGATGGTATTGCTTAGATGTAGAAGCTCCGGTAGCAGGAATAAACTACTTTGAGACTGACTTCATTTCAACAGAGTTTGAAGCTACCTATACGCCTGTAGAACCAGCTACAGGTACTCCAACTGTAGCATATACTTTTCAAAGTACTACAAATCCATTTGTGTTTGAGTTCTACAACGAAAGAACATCAACATGGGTAGGGTTTAATTATATGATGTCCCAAGCAGATGAAAATTATACGACATATGCTAAAAATGTATTTTCTCTGGCCGGAAACTTTCACCATCGATATGACATAACGATTGATGATAGTATTGGTTATGTAGATCCAATGTCTTTAGGTACTGAATACGCTTGGATACGTATTCGTTTGGATGCTGTTGAAACAGATTTACCGTATATCAACCAAGTAAAACTTCATTCGGATCACAGCGAGAAAAATGCTGATGGTTACGACGAATATTTTGGGAGGTCAAGACCTATCCTTGAGTTACCATTGGATCAAAACCAATTTCAAGCTGCTTCAGCTTCACCAGGAAATCAGGATTTGTGGATATCTGATCAGATAGATGTCGGTAGGATTGAGAATCTTTTTGCTAATGGAGCCACAGATAGAATAGCGGGTGTTAGATACCTTCCGTTAAATCTTGACACATCGAGTCCTATTCAGCTTCGTTGGTCTATTCAAACAGACGGTGCAGGTGGTGGTGACATTGGTTGGGTAGTAAGGTACGCTTGGACTTCAGAGGGGGATGCTGTTTACGACAACGCTGGTGATGCACCTGCAACAGCACCAACCCAAACTACTATAACATATACTGTTCTTGCACCTGCAACTGATGTCATGCAGACATATCAGGTTAATTTAGATGTTTCAGATATGGTTACTTCTGCAAGGGATAGACCCGGTGATTTATTGTGGTTTTCTCTTGAAAGACCTACGGGGGATACGCATGCAGGAGACGTGGCTATCATTCAGTTTACAGCATTTTATTTAGCACATGTAATCGGACAACACTATTAATATTATGAAGACAAAAGAATTTATTCAATCGGTTGACAGGAGTCTATTAACTACGGAAGAGCGTAGGTTAAAGAGAATCTTTGTTACCTATCCTCAGTTATCCTTAGAGGATGCTAAGAAAGTATTGAAAGATGGTATTAAAGCCATTCAGAAAAACGAGCCAGTAGAGGTTAAGCTTGAGGCTAAACCAAAACCTAAAGCTCCATCTAAACCCAAGGCCAAAGCAAAACCCAAGCCTAAAATAGAGAAAAAATGAGGCTGATGTTTGTGGTTCTTGTGTTAGTTGGCACTACCTGCAATGGTCAGGAGCCGGATACTCTAATCTATATCGACAGGGCGGAACATGAAGCTGCCATGGCAGAGAAACAAGAAACCATAGACAGCTTACAAAACCTTTTAGACCTATGTAGAGAGTTGTTAGTAGTCAAAGATGTTGATGTTATTGCAGACACTTTCAATGTGAGTATAGTAGACGATAGGATAAAGGTTTCAATAAAAAAGGAGGGGTATAAGGTTTGGTATGATTTAGAGGATGGTTATAAACGCATTAATGCTGATTATACTGATTATGAAAGAAAAGTAATGTTGATGGACAGCACGCATACTGTGGGGTCCTTATATATCAGATAGCATGGATCGAATATCTCAGATTAGTGAAAAATTAGACCAGATGGAATCTATGATTTATGGACGGGAGGGGCCGGGATTGAAGGATACTGTTGTCAGATTAAGTGAGACAGTGAAGCATCTGGACGGTACCACAGAAAGTCTAAAGACTGCTGTAAGTGGGCTTGTAAGATTTATGGATGAAACCAGGGGCAAAGACAAGATTAAGACACAGATGGCCTCTACTATAAAATGGCTCATAGGTTCTTTAGTCACTCTCATTATAGCATTAGTCACAATACTGATAACCATATACATGAAATAACCACTATGAAAAAGCTACTAACATTTATACTGCTAATCCTTCCGGCAATAGCCTTGTCACAGATAGATACTGTCAACAATGGATCTTCACCGGGAGCTGGAGATGGAGAAATCCTGTATTCTGCTTTTCAAAAAGTAAATAAGAGTATCGATACCATCAACAAGTACAACGACGACTTTCCTGAGATTCAAACAAACAAAAGTAACATTACCATTAATACGGGTAATATTAGTTCGAATACTACCGATATAGGAACTAATGCTGGTAACATAAGTACCAATACGGGTAATATTTCTACGAACACTTCTGATATAGCAGACAACACAACAGAATTAAATGACACAATAATTTTAAAGGATGCTGTAGAGGCTGAGACATTTTCCAGTATACGCTCTGAAAACTACATTTACACTACAAGTACAATAGCAGATAATGATGCTACTCCTGATGTATCAGGGGCTAATGTATTTACCTACAATGGTACTGCAAATTCTGTTGTGGTTACTGACCTGGACAATCCTACTGTTGGCGTTGTATACAGGATCTGGTTCTATTCGGGCAATCAACTACGATCTGCCCTTTGACAACCAAGCAGATATAGATCCAGAGGTGGGTGACACATGTAGGTTTACAACGGGACTGTACTATTGGGATGGAACGTGGAATTTAATACCGTAGGCTATGGCAGAGACACGAAAAAACATACTATCACAGATTACACCGGGTAATATTATAACGATAGGTATCGTGGTTGTAGGAGCTATCACTGCATGGGCTAGAATACAGGTACACTTACAGGATGATGCCCTTCATATAAACGAGGGAGAAGTTGTTTTGACTATGGATGAATACAAGAGCCTGATCAGGACAGTACAGTCGATAGAAGATGAATTTCCTGTGATCTCGAGTAACCAGAATAGGGTAACAGAATTAGAGAAGGAAAATGCTGTACACTACAGTCAGTATTTGAATTTATACAATGAACAGGAAGATTTAGAATCAAAGGTGTCACGCATATACAAAGAGCTTAAAGATGAGATAAATGAGATTGACCATTAACCACAAAAACTACTACTATGGAACTTGACATTGGAACAATTGTAACGCTGATTATTACAGCTATTGCCACCTTCGCAGGAAGTGCATGGGCTTTTGTAAAAAGTAAATTAAGCAAGGTAGTTAAATTAGGGACGGAGGCGATGGATGTAATAACTATTCTTGAAGCTTCCTTGGAAGACGATAAGGTCACCAAGGAGGAGATTGATGCTATTAAGAAAGAGATTGGTGAAGTGAAAGTCGCTTGGAAGGCTCTCACTAAGAAGGACTAGGGTTTGGTTAAATCACTCTACTCGAGTGGAGGGTGAGTTTGCTACGGCAAATCACCCTTTTTTTAGCATGCTAACTTGCAATAAAAATCATGAAGACATTTGAAAACCATAATTGGATTTCCTATGATCAATGCATCACTAATTCAGAGTGGATGATCACGATTGATGTTGGTCATGGAGGTATGTACGATGGGAAGTATCAGACGTTTCCAAGGAAAATGTGTGTTCACAAGGGCTTCACCTTCTATGAGGGTGTTTTTAATAGACAGATAGCTACGATATTATCGGACCAGTTGTTGATTGAAAATATATCACATTGCTATACTATTACCAGTAACTATGATGTTAACTTACAACTACGGGCAATACGAGCAAACAACATGGCTCGGGTACATCCTGACAAGAAACACTTTTTAATGTCTATACATTCTAACGCTGCTCCCAGGGGTCAGGAGTCAGCAACAGGCATCGAGGTGTTTACTTCTGTAGGTGATACTAGGGCAGATCCTCTTGCTGAGGTGTTCTACAATGAGCTAAAGGCTATGGGATGGAAGATGAGAAAGGACATCAGCGACGGGGATTTGGACAAGGAGTCAGATTTCTACATATTGAAAAAGACTAAAGTCCCGGCAGTACTATTGGAGTTAGGTTTCTATACCAACTACGATCAAGCAAAGCTACTTATGCAGGAGGAAACACAGCATAAACTTGTGAAATGTTTAATGAACGCTATAAAGACAATAACTAAACCAACAGACGATGAAGAACAATAATTTATTCAGTTTTAATCTTACCAGCCTATTTTTATTGGTGGGATGTGTTATACTATTTGTATTTCTCATGAACCAGTGTTCGAATACTGAGAATGCTTTAAAGACTGTCAAGGACAATGAGCAGTCTTATGTGATCATGGAGAGTAAGATCATTGCCAAGTACAATGAGGAAAAACAGGTATTGAGAGATAGTGTTTTGTACTGGAAAGATTTAGTTGAATCTAACCTATCTAAGGCCAATGCTCAAAAGGCCCTTATAAAGCAATTGAAGGCTGATTTAAGCGATATAAAGCCAGAGGTGGAGTCTAACCCTACCGAGGACAATTACATGGCCTTAAACGACTACAATAGGCCTATAGGATTACAAGATTATTCTTTTGCCGGAAACCAGGTCAACGACTTTCTTGCAACCAGATTGGAGAGAGAGAAGCTGCAGAAGATAAGTGATGAGTACAAACTGCAGAATGAATATTTAACCTTAAGTATGATTACATGTGGAGAGATGGCAGATGATCTACAGAGTGAGGTCGATGCATGTGATCAGGCACTATCTGATCTGGAGGTAGAGATGGCTAGGATAATGGAGGACAACAAAAAGAAAAAAAGAAAGCTATGGACCAATAGATCCATAGCCGGGGTGTTTGGGTTGGTAGCTGCGTTGCTTTTACTTTAGCTTTTCGAGTTCATATAATTTCTTCACCTTTTCGTATTCGTTCTTGTATTCCACTATAAATTGCTTTGCAGAAACTATGTTAGGGTTTTTGTGTAGATTTTTATGAACGATTCTCTTTATAGCATATGGGAAGGTAATGCCATAGGCTATTATTGTTTTATGAATCTTAGTACTACCGTCATGGCTGGTTTGTTTTTTGAGTTCATAAAGATCAAAGCTTACATTCTCGCTAGTCTCAATAATGAAGTTTTCTATAGTTACTTGCATGTTTTCTTTTGTTTTGGAATACGAAATAGGTTAGCGTAGACAGTGCTCCCATGTTAAAACCTCCAAGGACATTCATGTATATTTCATCATGGCGAAGGAACCACATCATTGTTATTAGATAGATGATATCTAATAGAATGATTAATAGTTTTATGTATTGCATTGGCTTCATGCTTCGTATAGTTTAAGTAGCCATTCCATTTGTACTTCATGTAAGTGATGCTTGCAATAGTAGTCCGGCTCTATGTCTAAATCTGTTGCAGGCCAGTAGTTAGTAGCCGGACTAGAACATCTGCAGCACGTTTGTCCTAAATCCATTAGTTTTGTTTTTCGTTGAGTACTAAAGGATCGCTGGCTTCGTCTCCCCAAGCAGTCACTATCAGGTATCCTAACCGCACCGGGAAGAGTACTACTGGATCAGGGACTTCCTTAACTATCATGTGATCTTTTACCTCGTGTCCTTCCATGTTGAAGTCTTTCTGTGGAGCACAGATCATAAGGTCTTTCTTGGTAATGGGATAGCATTTCTCTTTTTCTTCTCGAGATAGTTGCAGGTATTGTTCTAAATCAATAATCTCTGTACTCGAGACCCATAGATCCCTTCTATATTTCCACACCCTATCAGCTTCTCTTACCGGAGGAAAGTTAGCGATCTCTTCCAGGTTCTTTTTAGGGATGAATCCTTCATACAGTTGAGTAGAACCACAAACAAGGCCATACTTCTTGCAAATGTGTTGTACATCCCCGTTTTGAATGAACTTGTTAACATAATTAACGCTGTAGTGCTCCACTGTTTCGGCTACGATCTTGGCTGTAGTTCTTTCGGTAAGAATAACGTGGTTCTCCCGGTATTCCTTAGTGCTGGTAAAGCCATACTCTTTTAACATGTCGTACTTTTCCTCAGAAGGTACTTGAACATTTTCGAGGTATTCTTTAGCTTCCTTCAGGAGTTTGTCGGCTGCTGTGTTAAACTCAGCATGTACTTGTTGGATTTCAGGTGAGTAGTTCATTGTTGGTTTGATTTTTCGAGTTTATAATCGGAGTACATTATGTCTGCTTCGTCATATTCATCGTAGTTGTTAGTGAGGTCAGGTTCATAGGGCCATAGTACATGATCGGTTGTGTCGAAGTTCATACTTTCTTTTTGATTTCATCGATATCGTTAGGGTAGAACAACCCTGTGACAACTTGATACATCATGTGTTCAAGAATCATACGTGCATTCTTTTCTGATAAGGATTCAACGTTTTTGTGAATGAGTTCTTTTAGCTCATCAGCTTGGAGACTGTCGATAGACATGTTTTCCATTTTCCATTCTGAAATTGAATCGAAGAAATCTTTCTTTTTCATTTTTATAACGTTTTAGTTTCAGCTTTTAGGTATCCGCAATTAGGCTCCCAACAGTCCTTACATGCTACAGGGTATCCATGGGAGAATAGGTTGTTTCCCTCGTTAGGATCTACAAAGTACTGTCCACATAGAGAGCAGCACGATCCGTCAATCATATCTTCAGCTATTGTCATCTTTAAAATGGAAGGTCGTCAGGATCTTCCGGTATTTTGTTTAGTACTTCATTTTCGAAATTTATATTTGCTTGTTGGTTGTTCTCAAAATTATTTTCATCGTTTATGATTTCTATATCCTGAGAGGTGTCAAGTACAATACTCGGCCATAGTTTCGGCTCTTCGATATTTACGTTCCCTCTAATGTGGTTCTTGTACTCTATCTCTGATTGCCCTTTTCGCAATGGACATGAGTATTTTACAGGCACTTTCACTATATATCCAGCTCTCACATGATCTATGTGCTTAGGAGAAAACACCTTTACAGGCACATAGTCTTCATACATTCTTCCAGAAACCCACTTTACTACCAGATAACACAGGTAGTATTTCTTTCCACTATCAGAAGTGACTTCGGGGTTAAACACTCGTTTCATCACCTCTCCTGTTATGTAAAAATATTTATTATTTTGGTCCATACAAAACTCCTTTTTTTATACACTCCTCTACTTTAGCCATAGGCGTTAGCGATGAGAAGATTTTTTTATAGTAGCATTTAGATATTGGCGAGTATTGATACAGGTGAATGCCATATCTCCACACCATGTTATCCGGTTTATATATTTTTTTACCCTTTCTAAGCGTTTTAAGCTGCTTGATATCGATTATGGGTTCATACCCCTCGGGTAAAGTTTCAATCGATTCTAGGTGTCTCAAATCGCCTTCTCGCATATCCCACAGTTTATATATCCAGTACTCTTGTAAACTTAGTTCCTCGGCATTAACCGGGTCGTTAGGCTGCAGGAGGTAAATCCCGTATTCCACGCTGAACTCTATGAGAATTCTGTTGATTAGTTCGTTCAGTTCTTTGTGTTGAAAGTCTTTTAGGCTTGTGTGGGAGGAGCCGTATTCTCTACGGTAGAAAGCCTTAAAGGCAGTATGTAATCTCAGTTTATCTCTTTTCCTGTCGTTTCCAAACCTAAGAATGATCTGATCGACGATGAAGAAATAGGTTTTAAGAAGCTTCTGGTTTTTCATGAACCTTCTGCACGAGGATAGCTATATCTTCTACGCTCTCAGCCATGGACTTCGCTACTTTAGATATGTACTTTCGTCCTGCATTGACAATAATTTCGTCGATTTGGTTCTTGTCCAGCTCCTTGAGATCTTTTTCAGCTATGGTTTTTATGATCTCATTCCGGTCTTTTTCCTCTAAGGAGTTGAGATAGTCGATAGCTATCTGGTGAGCAAACCTGCTGATGACATAAGATTCCTTAACAATGTCGTGAGAGGCGGTGGATACCTGTGCTGATTTCTCATGTGTGGTTTCGAGACACTTGAGACCTTTGATTTGGTATCCACCGATGGCATAGTCACTCTCCTTTAATTCAAACTCATGCGGTTTCCCAATACTCCAATTTTTAGATCCTTGGGTGCCTTTAGCAAAGGCCTCCCCCTTTATTTCTTGTCCATTAGAATCGATGGTTATAATAAACCCGTACAAACTCATCTTCTCATAGAAGTAGTGTTTGTCGTTGACCATCTTAGGTTCGAATGTTTTTAATGTTCCTTGCATAGTTGGTTTAGTTGGTGGATTATGTGGTTTAATTTGATTGACGTATAATAGTGCTGCATGCTTTCGCTGTGATCTCTAATCTCTTCAAGATTATTTTTGATATGTATCAATTGCTTTTTTACGTGCATTTTGGACGTTTTTACTACATACAGAGATAGCTTCCTTTAGTTGTGCTTCTGAAAGATAACCTATGTGACATTCCTCAATAGGTATACCAAGCTGATCAGCCAGCCAGATATGAGCTTTAGTTCGGTTAGGTACGCTCTTGAGTTCTGTGTAATTCACCTTTTCCAGCACTTTGTTATCCTTGAGGCGTAGTACGTCACATGAACCTTCCATGAGGTGAGGGCTGACAACTTTGACATATTCATTTTCATTGATTAGCCTGATGTTGTCGGAATACAGAACGTTTATGAGAGCTTCTTCAGTGATCTTGCTTTTGCCCCTGGAGATGTTGATAGTAATTCGTTCTTGCCAGAGGGGGTTAAATATGTTTGTGAGAGATTGGCGTAGGTTGTTCACTTCCGGGCTTGCCATCCTTTGATAGGGTTCGTACATGTATGATTTCTCAGTATGTTTTCTGTGCGCACTAGCAAAGGCCTTGCACTTTTCACACTTATAGGTAAATGTAGAACTGATGAATATAACTTCTCCTCCGCAAAGAGGGCAACCGTTAGGGTAGTGATGATCAATATAATCCTGCATGTTTAAAATATTGTTGTGTAGTATATTGTTGTAAGTTCTCCGGTAAATATCTTATAAGTAAATTCAGGAAAAGGGAGTGTCATGGACTCGCAATACTCCTGCTCATATAGTTCTTCAAGTCGTGTTTCGTTTTCATTGTACCAGTTGTAATATTCATGGTATCTCTTTTTTTTTTAGCTTCCAACAGTGCGTTGTCGTGGTCCACTTCAAATCGTTGTACTCTGCTCCTAATGAAATACCAAGCGACTAATCCTAATAGGGTTAATATGACTATTGCAAGGAATATCATAGGGCTAAAAATAAAATATCCGACCTGCCATAATTCACGTAGGTCTGACCGGACCGTGTGCAGGCAAGTCGGATTGTAGGTAGATTAATTGGTTGGTAATTAGGCATCTTCATTTCCGTTGGCAGATTCTATAACCAAATTAGGAAAGAGGCCAAGGAAATAAAAGTGATAAAATCAAAAGTAATTAACAAAAGTTATTAACAATTTCAACAAACTTATATACAGCGTAAGTTTTATAGGCTAACAGTCAGCTACTAAATATTAACAATTCGATTTGATTTCTTCAATTACCATTTCAAGGTTAATAAATCTAATAACCATTTTTAGTCCTTGTCGGTGTTGCTTTAGTCTTTTTATTGCTTTATGAGAAATAAAATAAAAGACGACGAACAATAAAAAGCTTAATATCCCAATATAAGATCCTACTATAGCACTTATGATACCAGTAAAACCGTTGAAAGCAGCAGCAATCGCCCAATATACACTAACACGAAGCATATGCTTATGTAAAAGCAATCCAGCGGAAAGTCCTTCTATATTTACTTTTGCTTTTCTACTGTCGAGGGTTTCAAGTTTTATTATTAATTTCTTAGCTTCCTTGACTACTTTCATTTGTCATATCGGAGGTTTATTTTATTCCTGTTACGGAAGTTGTAGATGTCTTCAATAACGTATTGATACTGCACTATGTTTATACATGGCTGTAGCATGGTAGGGTTCATGCTTAACTTAGACAGGAACAGATCGTGGTCGTATATAGGCTTCTTGAACATCCCTATCATAGTAGCGACGAAGGTGTGGTGGTTAAACTTGTGGAAATATGGTCTAACCTGGATTATTTTATTAGCGTTCGTGCAGGCAAGCTCGTAGTCATCAATTACTAATTCTCCCTCTTGGAAGTACCTACGGGTGTACCTACCCTTTGGATTTTCTTCGGATCTAAGCTCTTTGTTGTTGCTTTCTGCACTAGCAGCTGTTGCATTTCTTAGCAGTTGCTCACACGATCTCATTCCAAACATAGGATATTTCTGCATAAAATCTCTGAATTTTAGATATTCAGGATGTTCCATATCGCAGTATGCCTTCAGATAATCTATTTTTTGCCAGTTTTTCATGTGAGTGTTGAGAATTTTCACTTCCTCTAGGCCATATCCGGTTACGACGAAGTAGTATACTGGAAGCCCTAAATCTCTGGCAGCATGAAAGCGGTGTTGTCCATCGATGATTTCCATCTTTTCATTGACAAGTATAGGAGCCATGAGATATCGTCGAGCAATACTTTGCTTAAGTTGAAACAGGTGTGTTTGATTTACTGATCTGTTTCCAAGGAGAGTTTTAAACTGGTCGTAGTTCTTTGATTCGTAGACTTTAGACTTTTGCTGATCTCTTTCAATTAACACTTGAGGGTCTTTCATGTTTGGATATTTATTTGGTTATAATTGGTTGAAATATAAGACATTTTGGTTTAATTATCAAAATCGTTAATTAACTGCGCCCGGCCCCGCCCCCTTTTTTTTTATTTTTTTTGAAATTTAATTGAAGAAAAACATTTGATGTAATGGTTGATTTATCAACAATCAACATTAACAAGTTTTATTTAAGAGTGATTTTTATATACTAGTTTTATTTAAGAGTGTCATTGTGACACTGAATCAGTATCAAATTGACACTGGCATAGTATCAATTTGACACTCTCTAATCTGTAATCAACAGGAATATTGTTAATAACTTGATTTCATACTGTTTAAAAACCATTATAAATTGCCTCAAAATAAATAAGCCCCGGTGTAGGTTCCAATTACAACCGAGGCTTATTAAATGTTTTAGATAAGACAAATATATGAAAAATTATCATACGTACACCATGATGTTACCAGATTATTTAAGACAAGAGCTAGATGTAACGTTAGTTGAGACGCTAATGTTAATGAAAGTACACGACATTGTGAAGTATACAGATTCAGAATATTACGTGTTCAGAGATAAAACTGCTAAGATGCTTTGGGGGATTAGTAGAAAAACTATGTACCGTTATATTGACAATCTGATTTCCAAGGGGTTTTTATTTCGTAATCAGTCTCAAGCAGGAGAATATAAAACAACAAACAAGTTCAATAATATCCTGTCTCAGTACATGCAAGGGATAGAAACTGACAATCAGTTCAGGAAAGTTCTTAGAGCTGTATAGAATATTTTAATCATGCCAAACACTAAAAAGAAAAAAGAAGTAACATTTAATCTGGAATACATCGACTGCAGCAAGATAGAAAAGCAGATAGTAGATGATTTTTGGGACATTGACGAAAACGGAAAGCACGTATATAGGTTGGAAGCACTAGCCAACAAGCATCACAGAAATGTAAGCACGATGCAAATACTTGGGCCAAAGAAATCTAACCTGACTTTTGAAAGTGTGTGTGATTGCGGAAACCCTGTGAAAGGAGTAGTTGTCAACAGGAGGATGCACAAAAACCTTGTGAAAAACCCTGGAGTGTTTGTTCCTACTTGTGGGGAGTGTGAACCTAAAAATGAAGATAAGCCAGAGCCTAAGAAAAAGCCCATAAAGGAGCCTAAGACAGTGATGTCTTTTGTTATTCCCTCTGGAGCAAAGAGTATAAGCTTCACCTTACCTAAATTTATCAACTTAAGAGCTGGACACAACTACACCATAGAATTAGAAGAGACAACAGACGGCAGTCAGATAATGTATTTCAAGAAACACTTTTAGATCCTGATCAGTTTACAAAGAAGTGAGTTTTTTTTCGCTTAGAGCTTTTAATTTTGGATAAGTCCCACAGGCAACCGCTGTCGCAATCCCACATAAGTACCCAAATGTGTTTTATGTTCCAGTACTTTTTGCTTATGCTGTGGCAGTTGATGAACTCAAATCCTGAGTGGGTTTGTGATACTTTATGCCAGTCTATCCCGTAGAAGTGGCCTACCTTATTTTGATATTTGCTTATAAAGTCAGTGAGTTCCTTAAGAGTAGATATTTTTAGGATGTCTGTGTCGTCTATGTCCAGGTGGTAGGTGTACTTACCTTTTTTCTCAGGCATGTTAGCTGTCACCCATTCCAGCCACCCCTCTCCCATGCTGTACCACAGACCAGAAGGCTTCTTTACCGGGAACTCTTCAGCTCCGAGCTGCGTGTACTGTTGATCTAGTATTAATTCAGGATTGTTGGTTGTGTGTAGTCGTTTCATTTATTAGTTTTTTTCTCCATTTCCATATTGTCTCATAACGTATGCCTGTGATCTTAGCTACCTTAGTGGGACCATGATTCATCAGTAGTCTATTGACGATTTGTTTGTCTTGTTTGGTGTATGCTTTGCTAACGTATTTCGTCTTGCAGTACCGTTTACGTATCCTGTTTATTGACATGTCGCTTACTCCGTATTCTTTGGCGATGTGGCAAGCCACTTCTCCCCTATCGAGTCTAATAGCTATCTTCATAGCCTCACTAAAGGGTATTTTAGACGATCCTCGGTACGTTAGGTCAGGTTTTAGGCTTCTACCATAAAAATGATTTAGATGCTGCTTAATGTCCTTGTGATTGCACCACAGGAGGTTTGAATAGTGGTTGTTCAGGGTATTGCCGTCAATGTGAAACACTTTCTTGTAGGAAACAGGTTTATCGTTTTTCACATATGCTTCAGCTACTAGCCTGTGAGTGTAGTATGATTTGCTGTGTATAGATATTGCTTTAAACCCATATTTGTGTTTTTTGTCTTTGATCAGGTGTTGAGATTTTAGTTTACCGTCGACAAGTATTTGGGTTCCGTCTTCGTTTATTTGTACTGGATAACCTTGCAGTTTGATTGTTTTCATGTTGGATAGAATTTAAGAAGGGGAAACTACCTTCCCTCAAATAAGCAATCTCCCCTCATAACCTAAACACCGAATAATGATCGATGAATTGATAAATATACTTATTTTATATAATCAGGCAAAGTGTTAATGTAGTTGACGATAAGTTTTTGCAAATGCTGTTGCATTTTTATATCCTCAATCAAGCAATACGTTTTGAATTTTTTATGATGGTGCTTAGGAAGAACCACGTTGATTTTAACCATTGCGTCAACCTTTTTAGGTTTGTTGTTTTCACTGGCAAATAGTTTTTCTAAGTGTTCATCCTGCTCATGTTGTTTTGTTAAAGCTTCTATTTCTTCTTCTGTAGCAGGTTTTTGAGATGCTACGAAACCTGATTCTTTTGTTTTACCATTCTTTGATGGTTTTAAATTTTTTGCGTCCATTATGCTACCTCCACTTCGTTAAATACATTATCAATAATTTCAACCAAACTGCGAATCTCTTCAGCAGCTTTTTCATCTTCAAGCTCTACAACGCCCTTACCTTCCATAGCAGATAGTTCGAATGCCGTTCTGTTGCCTATTTGAGTGTCCATAACAGTAATATCGTAATCCTCAATAACAGAAAATATCATTTTACTCATTCGCTTACGTTTGTTAACGCTGTTTAAAACTATTCTACAGTCTATATTTGGATTAAGATCTCTTACTTCCTCATATTTTGGTAAGAACTTATCGTTAAAAGCCCATATATCAAATGTGCTTGGCTTTAAAGGAAGAATGTTAAGATCACTTATAAGAAGGATGGCTCCTGTAAGTTTTTCAAGTGCAGGTGTACCATCAATAATTACATAATCGTACATAGCCTTCATTTCACGAACGTTGTTACGTAGAGCTGAAGCATCACCTATTCCTACAGTAGTAATTTTAGGTAATTCTTCGTCTCTAAATCCGCTCCACCGAACACAGTTTTGGTTATTTGGATCAGAATCAACTAATAAAACCTTATAACCTCTTGTAGACAATTCTGTCGCAACGTTAATAGAAAGGGTTGTTTTACCTGCTCCACCCTTGAGAGAAGTAAAACTGATTACTTTTGATTTATACATAATACGTGTTTTAAATATACATGTACAAAAATAACAGCAGGAATAGTAATAGGAAATTAAGTTATCAACAGACAAAAATACTTAGGCGGTAAAATATATAGGTATCTACAAAAATACTTAGGTATTTAAATACCTTTAATTTTCAGCAACATTTTACTCATGCTTCCAAATTCGGATACTGTAGCGATGGCGGAGTTAACGATTTCAGCTTTCATGTGGACAAACTTCTTAATATTCCGTATTCCTGTACCTATATCGCATTTGTCCGGATCATCAAGGCTAAACATTTTTCTACAGTTGATAGGTCTCACTTCGTAGATTGTGCATGACCCGTCGCTACCTAAAAAATTACACTTCCTTTTTTTTGCGGGCATGTTGCCGTATGTATCAAGATCGTGCTTGGATTGCTTTTTGAGTCTGTCCCAATTGATAGGTATGTTGTTTTCTTTAGCATGTTTTAAAATCAGTACAGCTTCATCCTGGCTTATTTCTACATGCAAATGACAGCAGTACGAACAACCCTTCTTGCAGGATATCTTTTCACCTTCAGGAACTGGTGTTTCTTTTATCAGTTCGTCCACGTGAGTGTTGAAGTTGTACGCGGTACTAGCCGGGTCTACCTGATTTTTCACATGTTTGTACTGAGCCATGTAAAATTCTATAGCATCAGCAATTAAATGCTTTTCTTTTTCTGAAAGTTTGTTTAGTTGATCTGTTATGTGGTGTGAAATGTTGTAATATCCTTCTTTTTTAGTCATTTAACGCTCTTAGGTTTGAATATTTGGAGCAAGGTAGGGTATTTGTACGTATAATCCAAGATCGTTCCCTTAAGCAGTCTTAAAATGGCTAGTAGGTACAAAAAAAAAGGGCAGCTCCCAATGGGAACCACCCTCTTTCGAATTATGAATTAACAAACAAATTTATTGTCGATGTATTTTGTAAAGTTAGGAATTATTTTGTTCATTTTTATTCTTTGCCCTTTCTCTGTACTCTCTGGTTTTCTCGTGGTAGTACTCTTTGTTGTTCAGGTAGTGCCTACGCTTAGAGCGTTTGAAGGCATCTGTCTTTTGGTATTCTTTCTGATACCCTGTTTCTTCGTCGTGTTTCTTTATACGTTCTTTGACCAGCTCTTTGTTCTTTTGGTAGAATTTCTTTTGCCTGTTGCTTGTTTGTAGTTGTACAGCGTTGCCCTTACATATGTCTGAGCAATATTTTTGTCTACCTGAAGTAGGAGTGAACTTGTCGCCACACTGTACACACTTCTTTTTTTTGTATTCCATGTGTTTACTTTTTGTTAATATCAGCAACGCCCGGACACTCTTACGAGGCCGGGCTATTGTTTACTGTCGTGGATGAGCGTTAAGATACGCTTTTTTCTTGTCCTCCATGCTTACATGAGTGTAAATCTGAGTAGTCTTTAGACTAGAGTGACCGAGTAAATCACGCACAGCTACTAGGTTAGCTCCATTCTTAAGCATCTGCGAAGCAAAGGTATGTCTAAGCTTATGGCAATTGTGCCCGGAGTGGGTGACCATCTGCATCTTGCTTTGGACAACGGAAGAAATGTAGTTGCTGTCAGATCGCTTTCCTTCAGGGTTAGGGAACAGATACTTGCTCTTGTGGGTAGCTCTAAGCTCCTCTATGTATTCCCGAAGTAGGTTAGCGAACCTTGGCAGTACTGGCACAAGTCTTTCCTTGTTGCCCTTGCCTTGGACTCTCACTTGTTCCTGATCAGTGTCGAAGTCTGATATCTTTAAGTTAATCAGCTCAGATTTTCGTACACCTGTCTGTAGGAACATTTCTACGATCATACGTTCTTTGCGACCTTCAAAGGTCTGCTTGTACAGGTATGGATCGAACAGAAGTTCTATCTGCCTCGATGTAAGAAAGTCAGGAAGCTTCTTAGACTGCTTAGGATTGATCACCAGCTCACAGGGGTTGTTTGCAACGTGTCCTGTAAGTTGTAGATACCTATAGAAGGACTTGATTGCTGATATCCGTCTGCTTCTGGATGCTGGTGCCTGTCCTGATAGTGTCTGTTGATACTTTCTGACGTGATCGAGTGTGACGTGCGTTGCATCGATCTGCACAAATGCAAGAAAGTTGCTTACGTCGTGTTGGTATTCCCGAACTGTGTGATGGGAGTACCTTTTTTCTGTTGTCAGATAGTTGACAAATGACTTTAAGTTCATATTAATTCAGTTTGTTGCTACCACAAAAACCCCACTGAACTTAATCAGCGGGGCTATTGTTACTCAGTAGCTTCTTTAATTGCTTTGTTAGCTGCATTTAAAACTTCCTCCAGTGATACGCCAATGAGATCACCTGAAACGAAGTTTACAACATCTTGCAGAGCTTCTAATAATTTAGGAGCAGCAGCTATTAGTTTAGCGTTAGCTTTTGCTGTATCATCAATCCATAATTCTATTGTTTTACATATAGGAGACTTATTGATTTTATCTTTAATTCCTATGGTGTAGCTGACTCGTGGAGGTGAAAACTGGCCGTGTAGATGTTCATCCAGTATTTGCCATTCTCCTTCTGTGTGCTTTGTTTTCATAATTCATTTATTAATTCATACTACTACAAATCCCCAACACTAACAGTGCCGGGGATAATGTTTTAGGTTCCGTAATACCAAGACTCTTTTTTCCCACCGGGATAACCTTTAACTTTTTCTACAACAAGGTCAAGATCGTCTGCATTTTTGTATTCATTAGGAATCTGTTTAACAATCTCGTTTCGTAAAATTTCAGTACGTGTTTGCATGTCGTATAAATTAACAGGTACTTCAGCCTCGAAATCCTTAATAAGATTTGCATACAGCACTTTAATAGTTTTAACAACCTTTACCTGATTTTCTCTTTCTTCTTTACTAAGTGAATAAGTTTCAACACTTTTCATTAAATCATAATATTTCCACGCGTGTTCCTTTATTTTCAGGCTTAGTTCAAAATTGATTTCTGTATTAATGACTTTACCGTTTTTAAACCCTTCATTAACAGATACACCTACACCAATGGTTTCAAGGGTGTGTATAATCAAATTGGCCTCAAATGGTGAATCAACTTTTATTACTACTTTTTCGTTTCTGCATGTACTTTGCAAATGAAAAGATGTTAATACGAAATTTGCGTCTAATTTAATTTCCATAATTAAAATATTTAGTTTATTAATCCATACTACTACCAAAGCCCGGAACAACTTAATGTCCGGGCTATTGTTTAAAGTTTAAGAAATTCAGTTTTGTCTACGTCTCGATAGTGAACTTTGTTACCTACTCTGGATGGTGCAATAGGTTGCATGTTGAAACATTCTGATACTGCTATGATATCCTGAACAGTACCTCTAACGGTTGTCTTTGTCTCATTCTCAGAGTTATATAGACAATACTCGTAGATCACATTGGAACCTTGCCAACCTGCTCTACAATTTTTCATTACGTATAGCATTACAATAGTATTTTGTAGTGATTATCACCAATACGTTCAAAGTCTATAAAGTTATTTTTAGCAAACTCTGTAAATATTTCATTACCTACAGAGGAGCTGTTTACAATAACTTCTTCGCCTTCGTACACATTTAGTTTACCATCAAAAGCCTTGTGTAATGCTAATAATACTAATCTTGAATTTGCTCTATTCATAATTCATTTGTTTGTTGTACCACAAAACCCCACCTGAAACTAATCAGGTGGGGTATTGTTCATCATTATTTCAACAAGCCTTTGCGTTTAATTACTTTGCCTGTAAAGTCAATCTGTTTTAAAATATCAAGCACTTCTTTGCTTACTTTTTCTTCAATTGGATAGTAAACAGATGTTGACTTGGTACTGCAACCAATAAATTCTTTTCTTTCGTAGAAGAAAACTGTTTCGTCATCATAAACATATTCTAAATGCTCGTCAATGTACTCTTTCTCTTCCAAACGACTCGTACTATCTAATTTTAGCACTTCATCCATAATAAAGATGCAAACACTTTCCCAATTAGATTGCTTTAGTAGTTCATCTAAGGTAAGCACTTGCTCAACCACAAACGACTCTTTCATTAACTCTTTTTCTCCACAAAAAACTTGATCTTGAAATCCTTTTTCCACCTCTGTAATATCGCGAACACCGTTTTTACATTCAAGACTTGCGAAATTAACTTTCCATGTTACGATAAATTCTCTTAAAAAATCTACTGAAGTTTCCATAATTCATTTGTTTGTTTGTTATACTACCAAAGCCCATGCACTAAACAGTACACGGGCTATTGTTTATTTGTGATACTTTTCGTCGATATGAAAACGTACAGGATTATTTTTTATCATTAGATCAGCAAATTCTTCTGCTTCTACATCCCAATCGTGGCCGCCGTTGTCTCTATGCGTTTCCCAATCATAATTTTCGTCATATGTTTTACAAAACTCTTCAGCAATTTGTCTGGTAAGTTCGTAGTGTAACATAATACCCTCGTTTCCAAGTTTAATTTTATTAAAACCTAGAAAGTAGCTAATAACATTAATAGTATCCGCTAAATTGTCTTTGTCTGTATACATAATATTTCTTTTTTGTTTTACCACCAATGCCGGGTACTGCGAACAGCCCCGGCAATTGTTTTAGTTTATCTCCCAAGTGTTTGTTTTGTCGTCTGGCAATTTACGAACAATCAGGTGAGCAAGAAAATCTATCATTGTGCTTAGAAACCTATAAGAAATATTCTCTTTCTCGTCGTTTTCAGATAGCTTTTCGAGGTGTTCTAACTCTATTTGATAGTAAGTACATCTAAGGGCGTTGTATAGGCCTAAAAGCGTTAATTTTTTGGTGTCTGTAGATCGATCAAAAGCAATTTTGGTTTGCTCTTCTATTTCGTCGTTGACGTTTTCGTAGTGGTGTGCGTACTGAAGAGAAACGCAGATAACATTCAAACGTCGAATGCCGTCCACCAGCTCACGTACTTTCTCTTTAATTGTACGTTCTGAATGTTGCGATACTTGGTACAACTCAGGACACAACTCTTTAAGGTCATACATGTATTTAAAATCCTGATCAAATTGAAAGTTGTCAATTAGATTTTCTTCAATGCTGTTAAAGTGCTTAGCACTGCAAATGTAACTACTCATGTTTAAGATATATGTTTGTTAATACTACCACGAAACCCCCAACCAAATTAATGGCCGGGGGTATTGTTTCATAGTTCATATTCACATTTTAGTTTACCTTCAATGAAGACAGGGTTATACTCGCTGTCTTTACCAAAGTTGTTGGTATCGAAAAATTCAGTATGTGCAGCTACTTGCAATTGATGGCATGCTGCAATAACACAGAAGGCCGGGTTCATTGGATCTTCGTAAAAGGCAATCTCCTGACCTAAGCTGTTTGTGACTCTTTCTCCTACTTCCGTGGGGTTCAAGTCCATCAGCAGTTTGTAAAACTTCTTTTTGTTCATGTTTAAATATCATTTGTTTAAATATACCACCAAAGCCCCAACACTAACAGTGTCGGGGCTATTGTTTAAAAGGGTAAATCTGGCGCTATTTCAATGGTCGCTTGCTTCAGCAGCCATTCATCCCAGCTAATGTACTTCAGGTCGAATACTCGCACAAGTCGCATGTATTTAGACCATGCTTTTCTTATCTCTTTTCGTTTTTCTGAGAAAGGAGGATAAATGTCGTCAATCCACTGTTCTGTCTTCATATTTAGATGTTTAAAATTTCAAAAAATTAGCCTCATTTAGGCCTCTAAACAGAAAGAGTGAGGTGTTACCCTCACTCACTACTAAAAGTCTACGAAACACGGCTTAAAATGCGTTCCTTGTTGCTTATTTTCTCCTGTATAGGAGTAGTGCAATTGGAGTAGATTTTGCCGTGAAAAGTTTTGTAGCTTTTCTCAAGTTTAAATCCTAAGTTTGTCATGTGAAATAATTTATAAGTTTGTTACTACTAGCAAAGCCCCGGCAGAACTAACTACCGGGGCTATTGTTTTAACGTGCTGTAAGTAGTACTTGAATAAGCTTCAGATCGCCTTCCCATTTATCACCATAAGAATCAATATCTTCTTTACTATATTCATCAGAATTAGTCATAACATCAAAAGCTTTATACATCTCTTCTTCACTACCTGAGTGAATCACACCATTGTCATCAATAATTTCGTACATAATTCTATTTTTTAGTGTTTATTACCACTAAAGCCGGAGCACGTTAAACGCGTCCGGCAATAGTTTACTGTCTTACAGTATTTTGAATTGTTTCTAAAGTGTACATTTTAGCACAATGCACAATAGCACTGTTTAACTCAGTTTCCTGACTTACTTTAAGCTGCAAGCCACTTTTAAAGTGTAAACAGTTCATTTCAGGAGCATAGGCATGCCTCTCAAGCTTAACAACGTTTTTATTAATGATTTCAACCTTTTCAAGATTGTGAACGTATCTTTTAACCTCAGCTTCAAAATCGTGTTTTTCAATTACCTCTAAAGAAAGTTTTTGAATATCTTCTCTACGGTTGAAATACGTGTTTAACAAAGCTTTTTTAGTTTTTTTAGTTAATCTATGCTTATACTCAACTGCATTAATTTTGTCTTCTACTAAATGTAATTTGTTCATAATAATATCATTTTTGTTCGTTAATTATACTAACAAAGCCCCGGCAGAACTAACTACCGGGGCTATTGTTTTTATAAATACTTTTGTCTTAAAAATTCTTTCGCTTCAGAAAGAGAACATTGAGAATTTACTTCTACCTCCTGTTGAAATACACCATCTACAAATGCTGATACTCTTTTTTCTCCATCTACTGTGTTAACTTCTAATTTTAAAGCCATAATTCAATTTTTTAATGTTTGTTATACTACCAATACCCGGAACTGTCAAACAGTCCGGGCTATTGTTTATTCGTTAATTACATAATCGATCCAAGCTTCAATTGCTTCCCAATTTATGCCGATGCTAGCATCAGTGTTGTGCTCTATTAAATCGATAATGCGATCTAATTCTTTTTGAGTTAATTCACGGTTAATATGATTTTTGGCTGTTTCTTTTACATCCTCTTCAGTCCAAAAGTGCATTATATAACCATTGTTTTTTAATACTTGTTTTGCTTGTTCAATATTCATAATTTCTATTTGTTAATTGTTTCTACTGCCAAAGGCCGGAACAACTTAATGCCCGGCCTATAGTTTAATTATTCCAATCTTTACATGCTCTTTGTGAGGTGTAATAATGTCCGTATGGATCACTTAATTTGTATTCCTTAAGCGTATCAGAGGCTTCTTTTCGTGTTTCAAACTGGTCTACTGTTTCAAGTTGTCCGGTTTGTAAGCATTTTCTTTGTATGTATCTCATAATTCATAATTTTATACCACAAAAAGCCGATACCCTAAAGGATACCAGCTATTGTATTACCATTCATTTTTCTGACCTTCCAAAATTTGCATGTCTTCACATATTTTACTGATAGCATAATCAAGCAAAATAGCTTGTCCTGTGGTGCAACGTCCCCAGATATTTTCATGTTCGATAACCGGATGGCCTAAATCCTTTAGCTTTGCCATCAAATAACTAGAAACTATATACCATTCATAAATTTCCTGTGGTTCAGTTTCAAGATTTTCAAGTTCTGAAATAGTATCGTTTATTTCTATTTCGTTGTCTTCTGTGATAAGTTCCTGCAAGCGTTCTATTTCGGCTTGTACGTCCTCATAAGAACCACCTTCGAAGTTTGCATACTCGTTAATAAATTCAGGGTACGAATAGAAGTTTGTTATGTCGTCATAACAAAAAGGTGCTTCTTGATTAGGTACGTAAGCTTTAGTACTTAAAATGTATTCAACCATTTGATTGACGTTAGAATAAACGTGAATGCCTACAAACTTTTGTTTGATGTCCTGATTTTTAGTGCTGTTGTAATCCATAATTTTAAATATTTGTTTGTTAATACCACCAAAAGCCCGCTATCACAAGTATAGCAGGCTTATTGTTTAAATTCGATCTACTTTCCAGTACACATCTTGTATCATCATTTCAATTAAAACTTCTTTTGTTTCAAAAACATTGTTGAAATGAATTGCATTATCATATCTATAGTGTTCTGTATCAGTGCCTATACGCTTCATACAATCCTCACATTCGCAAAGGTTTATATACTTGCCTTCGGTATCAATGTTTTTTACTGTGGTTTTTTGTGGCATTTCGTTGCTGTCTAGATAATAAATTATTTGTCCAATTTCGTACATATCAATAAATTTTTATTTGTTTGCAATTTTAGTACACATGTGTGCATTCAACATGCACATGTAGTTCATTTTACTACCAAAAGCCCACTAGATAACTAGCGGGCATATTGTTTAATTTTCGTATAACTTTTGTGCTGTCATACTAAAGAGATCAAAAGGTATTTGTTTGATACCTAAAATTGAGGATTCGGGGCAGTTTTCAAACTTCATTAAGTTTTCTTTTGCTGCCTGTTCAGAACTGGCCGTAGTTTTAATAAAAAAAGTGCCAGCGTCATGATTTACCTTTAAAACGTATGCTTTAATCATATTACCAATGTTTTATGCGAAAATTATTTTTGATCACAATATTCAGTTTAGAAAATATTAGCGATACCGTTAAGAATAAAGAAACAAATAGTAATAAAGTAACGGGTGTAAATTCAATAAATAAATTCATAATTCTGTTTTTTGTTTGTTATACCATAAAAGCCCGGTCATGCTAGGCATGCCGGGCGATAGTTCCCTGCCAAGTCTCGAAACTTGCGTTAACACTACTTAACCACAGGGCAATGAATTAATTTAACAAACTATTTCGTGACAGGTCTCTTATTCCTACCCGACACTATACTGCTGCCCTAGACAGTTACTTTTTAGGCCTTAGCTTTGTTCTACGTGTATATAAATATACTGTGTGAATACCTGTGCTCAATACGTCAAAAAACCTTTAATTAATGTGCTTTATTTCGCAATCATTAACGATACAAAGTAAAGCGTTATTAATTACTTATACAAAAATCTGAGGTAAAAAGTTTCAAAAAAAGTGAAAATAATTTCAAAAAGCCTATGGTCAAAGGGATGCAGAAGGCAAAAAAAATCACGGAAAGTGCTTGAAAACTAATCCTATAAGGTGGATAGGATACAATATATACACTACAGAGGTTAGATCAAACAGTACACCTAAAGGAAAACAAGCTATTTAAGCAATTAAACACATAATATAATATAAATACACCAAAACATATTTAAAACCCCTTAAACAAGCTCATAAATAACTAATACGGACAAAATAAACCCATGTCTATATATACCACAATAAGAACAATAAATAATCATAAAATAAACTACCCAAAACAACAATAATAATAATCAATATCTACTAATATAAATATCAAAACAATCTGCCGGAGGCAGTACCAACAAAGAGAATATAAGCGACCAGAGGGAGCAGTACAGCTAATAAATAAAAATAATAAACGCAGTACCAATGAATGAGTATTGATAATATCAAGGTGGGTTGATGGGTGACACGAAGTGGGGGAAAGGTGGCACGATTTTGAATTAATGTTGCTAACTGCCTGATAAATACACAGTTCCATTTGTGAAAAATGAACAACTGAACTATAAAAATAGTTATAGAATAAGGTTATTTTACGTGACTTTTCAAAATAACGTTGATAATCATCTTTGTAGGTAGATATAATGGGTATTATGTTAAATATCGACAGTTTGAACGCTTTATTTAGGCCAGAACTTTAAATTGCTTTATAGGAGCTAACAGGCTGATATTCAGGGATAGTAGCACACCACAGGAATAAAGGGGGTGGGTTCGCAAAATCCTGATTCCCTGTAAGTTAGGCACCCCTTGTTTTATATAATTAATTAGAGATTTCTCTACCCCACCTTCACTTTACTACACTTTACTACGCTTAACATAACCTTCACATCAACTTATCACATCAGGTTTTTCACATCACGATCTATACATTTATTATCAGATCAACTTTAATTACTGTGTTGGTATAGGGTTTCCTTTAAGGGTATTGTTCAGGTTCCTGGTGTGTAGTTTGATAGTGTCTATATACCCTTGGCATTCAAGGTATTCGGATTGTGTAAGGAATCTTTTGTGTTTAGATTTCTGGAATATTGGTTTGAGTGCTGCGTTGTGCAGGTGTTTGAGATCTGTGTTCATTTGTCTAAGCGCGAGTGATTATCAAGCGGTTATGTATTTTTTAGGTGTGTTAGGTGGAATGGAGTCTGACATTCCCACAACCCAGTGTTTGTCGGGTCTGTAGGCGATTACGTAGTATGTTTCTTGGTTTATTCTGTTGTCGAATCCTCCGTATTCAAATTTTAGGTGTGTAAATTTAGCTGCAGGGACTTTATTTTGGAGTGTATATTTGTCGTTGACTATTTGGAGTAGATGTTCGTATGATGTGGTTGTGGTCTGGGTTTCCAAGGATTCTTTGAGGCCTCCGGTATGGAATCTAAATTTGGCGTTGTTCATGGTTGTATATTTACTGAAACTGTGGTGTTTCTTACTAGTTAAAAACACCCCATAAAAAGTATTTATATGGATTCAAAAGATTTAATTAATTACGAGGCGTTGAGTCGGTGTATGGGATATTCTCCGAGGAGTCGTAGTTTGCGTAGGGATAGGGTTCCTGCTAAGCATAGGGATAAGCTTCAGGAGTTGTTTGACTATATGGATTGTTGGATTAGGAGGCATCGTTAAGTAATTTATTGCATTTGTGTTTATATTTTCCGTATACGGATATTCCTTTAGTGGTGGTGTGTTGGTTTATTAGGTCGAGTTCGATATGATCGTCGTCTAGGTGCCACACGAACCCTTTGAGGTATTCGTATTTGTCGTTCATAGAGCAGAAGATAATATTGGGTTTTGGTATTCCTATTTCTTCTGCTACTGCGTATAGGTCTTCGTTCCATTGGTTGTTGGGAGCTTCTTGGTCTGACAGTCTGGATGTACATATCCATACGTCTACACCTTTAGCTATAAGATATTTAGCGTATTTTTGGACAGAAGGTTTGTTTAGCGTGCTATCGAAGTCAAAGCTAACTTTCATTTTATTCCTTTCTCTTGGAGGAGTTCTTGTACGGAGTCGTACATTTTTTCTTTAGGGCCGAAGTAGTATTTGGTAGAGGGTTTACCGTATTCGAATTCTGATGTTTTACGGGTTACGGTTTCGGAGTAGAACTTTTGGTTGTGGGTTATGTGATTTGGGTTGTCGATGGTGTGTTCTACTTTGAGGATGTGAGCATTGGAGAATGCTGCGTGCATTATTGTCTTTTGAGATATTTTCATTTTTGTTTCCATATTATTGTTGACCTATTGAGTCTTGTTTGGAATTCTTTTTCTGTTATTTCTTCTTGGTGGAATGAGTATTGGAAGTTTGATCTATCCCATCCGTCGGGGTCTAGTATGGTGGTGTTTTTGTATTTTGGGGATGCAGCCCATTTGTCAGATGTTTGTTTCATACTTCTATAATTATGGGATATCCTTTAATTAGTCGTCTAAAAACATGATTATTTTATTTATGTTTAGTTGTATTATACCTTGTATCGGCCATTTTCCTGATGCAGGTTTTATTTCTTTTGTGTGAAGGTTGCATTGTTTCCAAGAGATAGATTGTGTTTTGGGATTTATCCGTGTGATTTTACAGACAATATCTGTATTTGCGTGCTCACCACTGGCTATGAATTTTTGCCCGCTGTTGATATATTTATCATAAATTATTTTTGCTTTCTTTCGGAGCTTAGCAAGTTCTTTGTCGTAGTTGTTTTGATCTGTGATAAAGTGAGCGAGAGGAGCGTGGGACATAAGTTTATTTCCTCTAGGAATAAATGTTATTATGTGAGAATAGTTTAAATTTTCAAAGTCAGGTTTCATTCTTTAGAGGTATTGTCGTCGATGTATACTTGCCGAGCTATTTTGTTGAACAGTTCGGCAGCTTTGAATGCTGTATTTATTTCTGCTCTTTGCAGGGTTTCGAATTCCAGGTCTTTGTCCAGGGATGCTTGTTTGTGGATTTTAGCTATTTCTGGATTGGCTGCTCTAGCGAGATATATTTCTTTAGCTAGTTGGTATTTGTCGTATTTCATAATTTAAGTTTAAGTTGGTTCTTGTCTATTTCAAAGGCCTCTCCTTCGGTTCTGTTGCTGAAGTATGCCATTAGATTTCTGCTGCGTTGAAGTAGTTAGTATTCTGTCCGAAGTCGTACACCTCTTGAGTTCCATCTGTCGTTAGTCCGAATGTTCTAACTGGTTGTCTTCGACGATCGACTTCTTTCCATTCCATGTCTTTTAAGCCCTCGTAGCAAGGGCTGTCTAAAAAGGGCGCACAGCGATGTCTATTTGATCAAGTTCGTCTTTTCTATCTTGAGGTATCTGCATGGATGCTGCCATGAGCACGCTCTGTTCATTTTTGGAAAGGATGGTTGTAGGTTCTACCAGAAGAGTAGATTTCTGTCCTTCCTTGAATTGTTTTTCTGTTGGATGCCATATGATAGCATACTGAAATAAGGTTAATTTTTCCATGATTAATCAGTTTCGTTTTTATTAGCTGTTAGTTCTAGTTCTTTGTATTTTCTGTCCATGGCTATTTCTATTTCCACTGCGTCTTTTACGGAGAAGTCTCCTCCTAGCTCTAGGACTTTCTCGTATGTTTCAATTATTCTGTCGGCAATTTCATCTGTTACTCCCATCTTTTGAAGGGCTAGTGCTACTCTAAGGTATCTGGTTTTTTCGTCTCTTGTCATTTGTATCCGTTTTGTTTGTATGATTCTATTTTGTCTGGACTGACCAGGACAGAGGTTTTTTCTTTTCTCATCCATACGTATCCTTTTTCGAAAAGTTTTTTCTCTGCTGCTTTGGCCTTCTTGAGGGCAGTGTTGTCAGGAGAAGGTTTTTTTATGTGGTCGAGCTTTTCATCCATAGTTATTTTCTATTTAATCCCACTAAGATAGGTGGTGGAGTAGGCATCCTTTGAGTGAGTGGTCGCCATAGATGCAGGACATGTTCGTGTTGGTTGACGTAATCCTTCTTAGCGGGATGGTACTGGACCACGCAGTCGTCTTCGTCCCAAAAGATGTCCTTGATCTTGCACATCTCCTCCCAGGTAGGGGTTTGCTGTTCTCCGTTTTCTACGATGTGTACAGAGATATGTTCCCATCCCATACCATCGGAGGCTTGTACGTTGGCTAACACATTCTCTTCGAGGGGAATCTGGAAGAATCCATTCCTGCCATAGGAGTCGTCAGATCCCAAGATGGGATGGTTTCTCAGTCTATATTTGTTTGGTACCTTGAACATGCTTAGTATTTTCGTAGTGTTCTAATAGGGCTTCTACGCATTGGGTAAAGGAGTCGTCTTGTTCAGAGCAGATATATTCTACAAAGGTAGCTTTAGCCTCCAGAGACAATTCTTTCATGTTTGGGTATGAGCCATACATTTCCTCTGTCATGGACGTTCTGCGTTCTATCTTCTTGCGTTCCTCACGTAGATATCTTCTACCGTACTTCAATACGAATGTTACCATCAAAATAAGAAAACCTGTCTGTACACAAAGTCCCCACCATATTTCATCAGAAATAGCGTGAATGATATTTGATACAATAAACAAAGAGTATAGAGTTAGGACGATCATTGTTATTTTATACTGATATCTAAAATTCCTCTCTGCTTTGGAGAGGTCTTTTCTTTTCAATAATACCTTTACAAATTCTTTCACTTTCATTTTAGATATTTATTTAAGGAGTTTATGTATGGATCGAAGTTCTCCGTTTCAGGAGGGGTATTTGTTTTTATTTCCATGTCGTCTGCTAAAGCCTTCATAAAGTCTATTTGGTCTATTGCAGGCATGTTAGAGATGGCATTAGCTTTGTTGGTGTTCTTTTCGATTATGGCTATTACTATGCCGTAGTTTTTAAGTTTTTTTCTTAGTCTTACAAAGGATCTGTCGAGTATTTTATTTTTGTTCATTGATAATTATATTTTGATATTATTGTGTTTCATGAAGTCATACACTTTATCTGTCATCCAATCTATCAAATAAGAAAAAGCTTCCTCGCTGTCAGGAGTGAGCAACAATCCCCGGTCGTGGAGTACAGCACAAGTAGCGTGAAATACCTCGTGAGAGATCGTTCCAGGCGTTATCTTTCGATAGGAATGATTTAGGTTAAAAGCAACCAAAAATCCCTGTGTGCTTCTCTTTTTGTGCTTTACGTTCACCTTAAACAAGTGAGCATAGTCGAGAACAAAACCTTCGTTGAGATCATCATAGTGCTCAGATATTTTTACGGATTTATCTGCGAACATGATAACGAATCGTCCCCGGTAAAGTGGAATATTATATGAGGTCTTTGCAATCATTCTTTATGTAGTAATTCATAAGTTCCACCACAGACTCCAATCTTAGTATACGGTAATTCCACTGTACACATCCTTGGCTTAGCCTTGGAGATGGATAGTGCTCCGCATTTATTGCATCGGTATGTCTTTACCGGGACCATCTCCTAAGTCTGTGAAAGGAAAATCCAAAAAGAAATCCTCCGGTTAGAGACAAAAAGCAAGCATTGAAAAACATCGTCTGAAAAGTCATTGCTGCTACAAGTAAATCCAGTATTCCAATGACCAGTAAGATTATCAAAAAGGATTTTGCTGTCATGAATGTGGTTTGGTTAATGTTGTAACTTTGAGATAAATATATAAAAAAAATGGAAAAGACAGGATTAGATATCACAAACAAAAAGACCTGGTACTTTGTCGACAAGAAGAATATGGTCCTACATCAGAAACGTTGGGGTGGGGATGGTACCGGAAAAGGGGATGCTCTCTGGAGGACCTCTATGGCCTACATAGCCTATGGACACAGCTCCCTCCTGAAGGGAATAGAGTCCTGCTTCCAGTGGAAGGATCTGTACATACAAGCCTATAGGTATCCTGGTGATCAACGGGACGATGTAAGCAGAGATCAGATTACTGCAGCCCTGGCAGCTCTCAAGATCAGAAAGCAAATGTTGAAATTGGAGGAGTACGCTCTGTTCTTGAGAAGGAGAATTAGTAAGAAGTTCAGGATCACAGCAGATATGAGCCTGTGGATGAAGTCGTTGTACGCTGGTAAGTTCTATGGTGTTCTGTTCTGTTTGCTGTCTATGTATCATCCTATAGGATTGGTGTGGAACAGAATCCTATACAAGTTGATAGGCATTAAGGTTGTAAGCCAGGAAGACTACAAGTGCTATGACAATCTAAACATAAAGTGGACATACAAGCTAAGAAAGCTACGCTATAGGATGTATGGGTTTCATCTGTTCTGTTGGCAGCTATACACGTCTCCTGACAATTTCCTAAAGAGGATGTTGGAAAGACTTTGCTTGCCCTTGGTGGACAAGGACAACTACATGTTGAGATTGTTGCTAAAGGGAAGGGTGAGCATCAAGGACATTGTGGCCTACACACCTATGAATGAGATCCGCTGGCAGGATGAGTTGCTACATCCGAACAATTCAGCTTTGTGTAAGTTGTTTCCTGAAGACTGCAAACACAATGCTGTAGACAACGATCTGTTGTGGTGGTACATCAACAGACATCCAGAACAATTGATTGTGTATTAGATGATGTCTTCTATGAACCGGAATGCTTCTTTGAGTTTTTGTTTGTGGTCGTCGTCGCAATCAAAGTAGAACCGTACTATTCTCTTCTGCATTATTCCTTCGTTGCTTATCCGGCTAATGCATTCGTACCTGTAGAGACCTACAATAGCCTTTTTAGGCATCGTTAAGATTTCTTTCTGCCATTCTTCTCCAAAGGGTTCGTAGAGTTCTTCCATAGCTTAAAAAAGCCCCGTAGGGCTTAGTCCATATTTTAAAATTAATTTACTTCTGTCCGGGAATGCCCGTAGATAGAGGGATAAGAGTTCTCACGATTCTTCATCGTCGTTTCTTTTTATTCTGAATGATCCTATGTATTTTGCTCCTAATTCTTTTTCTATTGTTTTGGCGATGTCCTCCATTACATCCTCTATATCATTGTATTCACTGCCTTTAGCAATACCCATCATGTATGTAACCACTATAGCTTCGTTGATATTGTTGCATTCGCCTGTAGCTTGCTCTATGGAATCAGAAATATAATTGTTGTCTTTTATAGATCTATCTACGATTTCTTCGAGTTCATCTACTCTCTTGTCAGAGATTCCAAACTTAGAGGTAAGCTTTTTGTCTTCTGTTTCTATTGTAATAGGTTGCCATGTTTTCATATCTATTGGTTTGGTTAAAAAAGCAAAATACGTAATTGTTTGTGTAAAAACAAATTAAAATTTTTAAATTAGACTATACCCTATTTGAATATTTGAAAACCAAACCTGAAATACACGAATATCTGGCCCTGATGTATTACTACGAGGAGAAGCTTCGTATGTATGAGGAAGCTCATCGCTTTAGGGTTACGGAGGTTTCCAGTAAATACCAGTTGAATATCCTTCAGCAGTTGGCTGTTATGTACTCGTTTGTCAACTCCTCATGCATGGCATTTCGTAGAAGAGTGAAAGGTAGTCGCATGAATGTTTAGACAAACTGGATGTTTATGTCTCCCCCAATGTAGGGATCGTACTTCATACATGTAGATATTACTTTCCGCAATCTCTGGTCTGGAGGTAGATCGTATGTTATATCCAATCCCACCATTGCCATCGATCTATTTTTTCCTAAGGCTTCAAATTCAGGAACGTCTACTATCATTCCGCTGTCAGATAGAAGAAACAGTTTTCCATTTCCGGCAACGAAGAACTGAAAGTATACTGGATGTTCTTCCTTAAAGGTTTTGATCAGTTGATCCAAATATATAGAACAGCTTTCCATGTCTGGTAGAGTGCCGTTGAAAAAGCAGTTTGATAGCACTTCTTTTACTATTTTAGAGTTTCCAACTCCTGCCATCAGCACCTCGTTCGATTGGTGCTTGTGGATTTTGGAGCAGTTGTAGTACACCTGATCTCCCTCCTGGTTCATGGAGTCAGAGGCAAGGTATATGCGGGATTGTTGTTTGAGTGCTAGTATCATAATTAAAAGTGTCTACGTGCATATTCAGCTATCAACAGACCATCAGCATCTCCATGTTTGTTGATCAGCTCCCTGTGTGCAGGAAACAACCTGATTCCAATGTCTACAGAAGCTTTCTTTAGATCGGTCGTTCCCTTAGTACCTTTAGGAAGGAGTTCTTTCTGCCATGCCTTAGAGTCTAAATAGGAATATCCTATCTGACATCCCTCGAGGATAGTGATGGTAGATTCCAAAGCTCTGATAGCTGAGAGTGTGGCCTTCCACATCTTAGGGTTGACCATAGGTCTTTCTATCAGAACAAAGATATCTCCTTGGTTGTCGAACTCATCAATGATTGTCATAAATCCCTCCACATCTATCCGGGTGATGTTTTGTTTGGCCTTGGTGTAGTTCTGCTCTGACCGGGTAGGAGTTTCGTAGAAGTGTGATTGTTCAGCGATCACTCCTATGCTTCCGGTTACTCCGTTGTCAACACCTATGTATATTTTCATTTATTTGAAGTATTACTGAATAATATATCTCTATTAGGTAAATCAGGTATGTATATGTACAACGAAGTGTTATCAGTGAATCTTATTGCAAGCCTTCCATCATGAAAAAGAAATTCTTTTATTTCTTTCCCAGCATAATGTTTATTAAACTCCTCAATGATACTCATTATGTCAGCTTATCGTAAAGTGCCACAAGAGCTTCCACATCTTTATTGCAATATTTACTAATGTCCTCAATATTGCCCTCCTTGTAATTTTGGTACACCATAGAGCCGTCCATTTCTTCTTTTGGACTCTCTATACCAAAATATTCACAAAGCCTGTTTAACGATAGCATTTGTCCATATACATTGTAGGCAGCAATCTCCATAGTGTCCTTGATAGACTTCCGTCCATAGACCAGCCTTCTTACATATTGTAGATTGTACTTGCATGCCCTCAAGTATATGATAGGACCATCGAATTTCTTGAAGTTGTGACCTACAACAATAATACCTTCTACAGATCCTCCCTTCTCCTCCAGATGTTCGTCGATTCTGTTCTGAAAGATCTCAAAGATTTTTTGTTCCTTTCCTGTTATAGACTGTGGTTGTTCGTCCTCAAAGCAGTACGATAGGCAAACGACCTTGCAGAGTAGTGGATCGAGAGAATGTTTCTTGACAAGCTTGCTGATCAACTCATCCTTCTTTTCGGTGAGGTACCGATTGATTGTTTCTTCTTTCTTTACGCTCATAGGAATGACAGAGCGAAGGTCCTGCTCAGAGAAGTTGTCATCAGCAGGTACCGTTTCTAAATCAATAAATAAGGTAGACATAGTGGTTTGTGGTTTAAGAAAAAAGGGGAACGTGCATTCCTGGATGATGCTGCTCCCCTTGTCCGTTGGTTTTGAGTTATAGTTCTTTGTACATTTTCAAAAAAGCTTCTATGGTAAATTTGATAACGTCCTTGTCTTCGTCTTCGAGGTCACGTTTCTGATCCAGTTTTTTGACAACCCGGTTTAGCTTTGCTTGAAATCTCTTTAAGTAAATGATGTATTCGGTTTCACGATTCATTGGTTTGGTTTGATTGTTGATAAAATTAAAAAATAAAATACTGAAATACAAATCATTAAAAAAGTAGTATTGAATTTGTAAATTTGATAAAACCAAAATGTTAATAGATGGAACCCCGAACCCAACTGATCGTTGCTGACTTCATTCAGCAGAAAAGACCAAGCCTGGAAAAAGTAAATGAAGATCTAATGCTTGAGCCTATGACATATGAGCAGCGTATAACATTGCTGGAAGATATCCTAAAGGCAGGCATAAGATATGGAATAGAGAAAGGAATATTCCTTGAGGAGGAACGACTGAGAAAGATATCCCTGCGGAAGCAAATGTTTATGGAGAAATATGTGGATGAGCTGATCTTTTCTCTGAACTACAAGATGGCAGCTTACAGGGATCTCCCAAAAGTCAAATATTCAAAGCGCAAATACCGACTCAGGAAAAAGCATGGAGGAGAACAATTGAAGTTGAAATTTGCTATTTGTTAATTAGTTATGTAGATTTGATTGCACTTTCATTTTCATGAATTATTTATTGCGAAGCTACCCTATTCCAGGAGGGGGTAGCTTTTTTATTTGACATGTAACGAAAAAAAGTTGTAACTTGCTGTCGTTGTGAAAACTAAAACCAAAATGAGTTTTACTTTACCTTTAAAGCGGACTGAAATTATGGCGATAGAAATCCTGAAGGAGAAGTTCGCAAGGGATAAAGTAAAAGTAGAATTTGAATTTATGAAACATGGACCTTAGATAAGTGAGAACCTATTTTGTATTTAGTCATAATACCTACATGTTGTGAGAAGAGAGCTTTGCGCTCTCTTTTCTTGTATAGGCAAATGCTAAGATTCTGTTCGGTTTAAATTTGAGTATGGAAAGCCAAGTAGAATTGTTTGCTTATTGTTGGGAGAATAAACCTCATAGGTGTTATGTCACGGATCAGAAGTTAGACAGGTGGATAAACACTCCTTTTGCTTGGTCGATGTTTGCTCATGTATTGAGGAAGTCGGCATATCCTGAGTGGAGGTTGGAACCTAACAACATTGTTTTGCTCAGTCCGAATTATGAAGATTATTCTGTTCATCGATTGTTTGACGATGGAGTGATGGATGAAATTGAGAAGTTTGAAAAATTGACCGGAAAATCTTTTAGAGTACTTTTTGAGTTTGAACGAGACCAACACGTTCGGTATGTCAATGAACACGGGAGAAAGGTGCCGGAGAGAAAGGTCGTAAAAAGATACTTAGGATGAAAAAAATTGTTAATAACCTAAAAAAGTTATTAACAATACTTGACAAAGCATATTTATGATTCATAATTTTGAGTATGCTTAGATCAAAAAAAAATATTAAAAGAAGCCACTGCACGATACATTTCACAATGGATCTAGGCATACCGCAGTGGTTTTCTTTTTTTTATAACAGTAGTTAACAATCAGCATAAAGTCTCGAAGTGCTGTGAGAATCACCACCACTATAAAAGTCTCAGAACCGATCCAAGGTTTGCTGCACCCTGATTGAAATGGGCAGGGTGGCAAAATTACTTTCCAATAAACACATTGAATTTTTCTGTGACTTGTTATAAATGTGTACCTCCGACGACCGTCCTCAATCGACGGCTAAGGCAAAAAAAAATAACAAGTTTTCTCGTGGAAATGGGGAGACTTGTTAGTCACCTTGACTCACAAACCTCTGCTCTCTGGCACAGCAAGTAATGAAAGTTAGAAATACTTCATATATTAGTATACATATTTAACTAAATAATATATGGATTTTATCTACAAAGATGAAATATGTAAACCTATTCCAGGGTTTCCAAGATATCATATTTCTGAATCAGGAAAAGTTTATCGGACTACTCCAATAAAGCCAATAGAAAAGAAAATACAAGAATTAAATAATGATATCGTTGTATTTCATGAAGTTGCTGCTATTATTTCTAAATTAGGTAAATACCAATATAAATATTGTGGCCTTAGACGAGAAAACGAAAAACTTACGAGTAGTACAATTGCGAACTTGGTGTGCATTGCTTTTGGAAAATTCCCTTTAGAGCATGTTTTTTATTACAAAATAAGATACAAAGATGGCAACTTTAAAAATTGTCATATAGATAACATCGAATACATCCGTAAATCCCCGGAGGATAATATTCTTACCCCTGATCAGATCGAAGATATTAAAAAGCTTATATCTAAAGGACATCCTTTGAGGGATATTGCGAGGGAATATAAGGTTAACGAAATGCACATTCAGCGGATAAAGACAGGGGAAAAGGAAGGCAATAGAACGATATATCCACCTAAATTACCGTTCTATGTAGAAGATCCTAAGATTAGAAGAATATTGTATAAATATACTTTTACGGAAGCTCCTGGTAATAACAATAGAACATTCAAAATTACTCAAGAAAGTAAAAATAAAATTAAGAAAAAAATAGCTGGAAGGTTATATGGTTATGATGTTATTGGTTTTAATAGTAATATAAGTTATGCAAGAAAGACTATTTATAAGCTTAATAAATATTTTTTCGGGTATGCTAAAGCGGAGCGTGAAGATAAAAAATTAGAAAAAGGAATGAGATTACCTACGGCTAATCTTGCCTGTAGCAATAGATGACCCAATTATATATCCTAGTTGTTTGTACCTTTACAGGTAGTCTATAAAAAGACTGGTCACACGGTCAGTACGCATGTCTCTCTGAAGAATAGTAGGGGAGGCATGTTTTTGTTATAGGCAAATTCCTGCTTATAGGCCATAGTAACTTAGCATAAAAAAAACTAAAAAGCTATGTTATTATCAGTAACCATTGAAACCAACAAGAAGAGAGCACTCGAAGTTGGTACACGACTAATTCAAGCCGAGCTATGGCATGCAGCCAAGACGGTTGAGACAACTAAGACACAATTTTATTATCCGTTAAATTATAAGGATCGCAGGGAAAGCCCTGCTCTTATTAAGACAACGGATTCTATTGCTACGATAAGGGCAGCAGCAGATGCTGCTTATGCAGATGTAACATTCACTCTTCCGGTACATGACGGCAACGATCCTACGGCAGCAACAACAGATCATGACTTTACCAGAAAGGATGTTGTATGGGGATTGAATCTGCCAAGTGACCCTACAAATAAGAGTGTATTGTATATTCTTGCAGGGGCTTTCGAAGTTCGGGAATATGTCGTAGATTTGACTATCGCAGAAGTCATAGCATTGCTATAGCATCATCTCCAACATTTCATATATTCCTATTTAATTTTAGCACCCCGTCTTTTGATGGGGTGTTTTTTGTTTGATAAAATTGTCATAACTTGCTGTAACCTAGTTATGAGTAGAATAGACCAAGCCAAACAAATTCCTATAGAAGATTATCTTCTTACCAGGGGATATAAGCCTGTACCTCGCAGGGCAGGCAAATATCTTTACTATTACTCCATGCTTAGAAATGAGAACGAGGCCAGCTTTTGTGTGAACAAGAACACAAACAAGTGGAAGGACTATGGCATGTCGGGGACCAAGTGGGATGATCTGATAGGGTTGGTACAGGTTATGGAGGGGGTAGGTTTTGGAAAAGCTCTTGATATAATTTTGGGTAAACAAATCATCAAAACTAGGAATGTTGTGGAGCATGAATTTAAACCTGGAATAGAGATTGTGAACCTATCACCCTTGAAGGCTAACGTTTTAGTTAACTATTTGAAGGGGAGGAATGTGGACATTGATCTTGCCAGAATGTATTGTGAGCAGGCAACTGTTCGGTTTCCTTTAGGACGAAACCCGGATAGAGAATATATATACATCTCTTTCAGGAACGACAAGGGAGGCTATGAGCTTCGCAATCACTACAAGGCAAAGTTTGGAAAGAGAAGCACCTCGCCAAAATACTTTACCCGGTTCCAGGGAGATCCTAACACTTACAATCTCTTTGAGGGTTTTATAGACTTCTTAAGCATGCTGACTAAATATAAAAGACAAAAGTTTAAGAATACTACTGTGGTATTGAACTCCTTGGTTAACATTGCTTATTTATATGAGACGTTGAAAAAAAATGAAGAAAATAATTTGTTTCTGGACAACGACGAAGCAGCGGATAAGTATATTTGGAAGGGAGATAAGAAAAGTAGGATTGTCAGTTTGAAGGATCAGGGCATTCCGTATAAAGATAGAAGAGATTTATTTGGTAAGAACAACGACATCAACGACGCATTGAATGGAGAACCCTATATCTAACGAATGTTTTCTGGTGACTATTGAGGGGCATCGGGCCTGGGTGGATTCACGAGGGCTTATCATAGATGCTGATCCTAAGTTAAGAAAACACTATCTCTACAGGAACATTCGGGAATGCCACAAACATAACGGACACCTATACGTATATAAAAGCGAGGGCAAGGTTCCTTATCCGGTTTTTTTGGACGAGGATAAATATAAAGAAATGGAAAAGAAAAATCCGGCTATTAAATATTTGAAAGATAAGTTTGACTGTGAAATGTTTTAACGAATAATAATATGAACCTGTAAAAATTACGGATATGAAACCAGAACAGTTTATTGATAGCCTAAAAAAAGAAGATGATTTTGATTATGGGCTTTGCCCTCCGCCTGTAAAAGCTGAAAAAGCATTAGATGTGTTGATTAAACATTTTTTAGGCGATGATTGGTACGTGACAATGCCAATAAGTACAGAGCAGGTTTATACCGAAGCTATATACGCTATTCTTGAAAAGACACAAAAGAAAACTCTACTTCAAAGATTATTCGGAAAGTAGCATTTTTTATTGTGCACGTTGATGGTATGGTAATGTAAAATTACAGATTAGAAGAACAGATTTAAAAATATAAAACAATGGTAGATTTTAAGAAAATGGCTGACCACAGCAAATTAAGAAAAGAGATTGAGCAAGCAATAAATAAACATAGTTTGGAAAATGGAAGTAATACACCAGATTTTATACTGGCTGAATATTTAACTGATTGCTTGCGGGTGTTTGATAAAGCAGTAAATAAAAGGGAAGAGTGGTATGGTAGAAAGGAATGCGAGTAATTTTACGGAATTTAAAAACGAAAAGCTATGGAGGTAACAAAAGAACAAAGAATATTAATGAGGGCGGCATGTTGGATAAGTGAAGATGCTAACGAAGGTTGTGAGCAAGCTAAAGAGATTGTCGAAGGGCTTGAAGAGTTAGTAAAATTATTTGCTAAACCTGATGTTAGCCAGCAACGCGAACTATTATTGGCAGTAGCCAGAGAAACAGCAGATGCAACTGACAATGGAGAACTAACTACACTTGAAGAAATAGTTGATTATGTGATAGCCAATAATTGCGCATACGCTTCGAGCGTTAGCGAAAACGAGCAGCCGAGGAAATCATGTCCAAAATGCAATAGCACTAATGTTATTCAGTTTAGTAAATCTGATGATAAGTGTAAAGACTGTAATCATGTGTACAACATTTGGTCATGATGACGGATGCGTCCCTCGAAGGGCGTTTTCGCTAACGAGCTGCGAGTCAAACTTCGTTCACTCTGGTTTCTGAGGAACGAAGAAAGTAAAGGAGTTAATGAAGTTTAATCGCTGTTCAGGTCACGTTCGTTTCACTCCTCACCAAGTTATGAAAATGCGTGACTCGCAGCTCGTTCAAGTTAATTAGGTTTTGGGAATTTAATTTTTAACTTAAAACATTAAATACGATGAATAAAAGTGAATTGATTAAGAAATATGAGAAAGAACTTGAATCATTGAATATAGAGGTTAAACACAATCAAGAAAGAAACTTTCAACAAGGTGTTGATTTTAATAAAGGAGAAAGAATTCAAGTTCGACAATTTATAGAAGAACTTAAAAATCTAAATGAAGAAACCGTCAAGAGGAGTGAGGTTTGCGGTAATTGCGGTAGTGACAACACTATTATACTACTTAATGGATGCAATGATTGTGGGTTTGAGTTTAGTAGCAAATCGAGTGAAGCGTAATTGACTTGAACTAGGGTATATAAGGACGTTTTGTATAACAAAAACAATATAAACATATGGGGTATAAGGGTTTAACAAAAGCATATCCGATAAGGTTAACCAAGGATCAAGATAAAGCACTTGCCACGTTACAGGAAAAAGGATTTAGAAAGTCTTTATTTATCAGATTAGCCATTGAAGAAAAGTTGTATAGAGACTATAGAATTATATTGAAAGAATTAGAACCAAAAGAAAAACTACCTTTTTAAATATGAGAACCAGACACGACTTTGAGCACATTGTTCCCATGGCTATGAACATGGACGAATTTCAGCTAATGTACAACTACGTTATTGTGGAATATGATCCTACTCAGAACCACAAAACACATAGCGGTATATACGCTCCTATAAGCTCAATAAAGCACGATGTGGCAGCCGACTATGTGCCAAGGGTGGGAAAGATATTTAAGCTTCCTAAATCGCTTTATTTTAACAAAAAAGATATGGCCTACAGCATGCGATGGAAAACGGATATTGAGCTGCAGGAAGGGGATACTGTTTGGATGAATCACATGACGGTACAGGATTACCAGTTTCACTTTAAAGGAAAAGAATATAAACTGATCAAGTACGAAGATATAGTATGTGCTAAGAGAGGTGATCAGGTAATTATGATCAATGGGTATGTGTTGTGTAAGCCTACCATAGAAAAGAAGAAGGCGTTGTTGTATGAGAAGGAGACGACGGTAGTACAGCAGGCAGAGGTTGAATATTTAGGAAAGCCGATCTCGGAGTACCAGGACCCAAGGAGACATGACCCTGAAGGAATCGAAGTAGGTGATATAGTAGTCTTTGACAAGAAGCAGGTAGCAAAGGTCAGATACTTGGAGGCAGATTATTTTTTGAGATTTGATGGAAAGCCTCACATAGTAGTACAGCGATATATGATGGCAGGAGTTTTGGTCTAAAAAACGGATGGGTGTAAAAGCTGTACGACACACACCTCTAACTTTAATTAAAAAAGATTACAGGCAACCAAGCTTATTCGGAGATGAAATATAGTATTGCTTTTGACACCGTGTTATATGTTAGCTTTCAGCGTATGGCATGTGTGCAGGCAGCTTTCATATAACTACCGTGTAAACAAACGTTTAAAACGAACTTAGATAACAGTAGAGGTAAGGCCAGTATGTTTTTTTACATAACGTTAGGCAAAAACTAAAAACACCTCCAAACTAATTTTGTAGTTCAACCAACAGAACTACAATGGCTACTATTTATCAGCGTCGATGGAAGAGAGCTGACTTTCGAGGATGGAAGTATCAAAAGCTCGTAGGTCTCGGAGCACAGAAAAGAGTACTCGACGTTTATCCCCACCTTAAGAAATATCCTGAATTAAAATTATCGAAGAGAGAGCTAGGAAAGTTGTCGTTTGACAAGGTTCTACGGTACGTCATGATTTATTATTCAGACAACGTACTGCGTCACACTATGCCTGAAACTCTCAGAAGAAAACGTGAGGCAGCGTTCATAGCCGGATTCAACTTTGGAGATAAGACAAATAAGTTCGGACCGGAAGTGGAAAGGATGTTGCTGTGCCAGAACTCCGGCATTAACAGGCTTATCGTTCGTTTTATCAGAAGAAGTGAAAACAAAAAGTTTCTTCAGCTATGCGTCTTTGAGGAAGCCAGGGCTAAGCAAATGCAGAAGCTGATAGATGGCGTTGAAGGAAAGGGAACAGAGACAACCAAGTATGTTATTGACAATGTTAAAACTCTATCCGAGGATATTGATCGACTCGAAAGAGAACTTCTCAACGACGATCCAAATGAGGAGTTGATAGATATGATATACGATGAAGTAGACAACAACAACCTTGGCATTTCACCAGAGGATATTGTAGAGCTTGAAAAAGAGAATGCTCTTGAAGGTATATTGACAAACCCCTACAAGCATATCCATGACAGTAGTAGTGTTAGAACAAAAAAGAAAACGACATGAATCTGGAGCAGGCAGTAAAGAAATATGAGATCGGATTGCGAGAGGATGTTGCATGGTCCTACCAGGATGCTGAAGAATACATATATATCAACGACACAGACGAAGATTTACAGAAGTGGAGAATAAAAATGCCGGAGCCACCGGATTGGGGAAGGATACAAAACTTTGGTAAGCATGCTTTGGATCAGTTTTTTGTTTATGAGGAAAGACCACATAGATTAGATTCCTTGGTAGAACAGGTAGAAAACGAGATGAACAAGCGTAGGAACTACCACAATACAGAGCCTGTAATAGAGCGGATGATCTATCATGGAATTTGGGATACGTTAAGGAGCAAGCGAAAAGACTACGAGGAAGAGATAAAATGGATTCAGAGCCAATGGTACTATATGCTTAATGGTAAATGGATCATGATCAAAGGTAAGCCTGTTTATTTATCAAACTGGAATTGGTTTTATCTTAACTATTGGCCCCTGGAAGGAACCGGACAGCTACCTGAATATCGATGGAGGGACATGAAGTGGTTTCATGCACAGCGGTATGCATATACAACCACAGAAACTGTAGATTATGATGAGCACGTAACGGCCAGTGGGGATGTGAAGTACAACATGGTTCTTCTGGAGGATGGCACACCTCGCATGAAAGATTTAGGTCATAAGACGGTGTATGGAACCAACAATCTGAAGGGAAGACGAGTAGGAGAAACATCTAAGACAGGAGCTATAAATTATTGCATTGCCATTACAGGCACTGATAGGAACTGTGGTCTTCAGGGAAATCAGGAAAGTACAGCGTCAGATATATACGAAGAAAAGATTTTATATGCGTTTTATAAAATGCCATTCTGGTTTGTGCCACAGATGCCAACGAACAACAATGCTACAGGATTATTCTTTGCAGGCTTAAAAGGAAAGGGAGGGTTAAATAGTAAGTTAGGATTTGCGACCACAGCTCGGAAGGAATATTATGATCAGAAACGATTGGATTTTATTCAGATAGAGGAGGCCGGAAAGACCAAGCTAGAAAATATCATTGACAGGAATGGAGTTTTAAAAAGGTGCATTGCTGAAGGTGCTTTGATTAAGGGGTTTATGATTTACAATTCTACTGCCGAGGATATGGATCATGATTCCGGGCAACGATTTGAGACATTGAGTTATGATGCTATGTTCGAAGATCGTTTAATCAGTGGTCAAACAAAGAGTGGTCTTATAAATGTATACTTTAAGTTTTACGAAGCTGCGAAAGGGTTTATAGACCCTTGGGGATTTCCGATCATAGAGTCACCAACACCAGAACAGCTACCAACCATGTCTGTAAAAAAGAAAAACAAGAAAGGGCAGATCATGGGGGCTAAGGAATATTACGAAAGTATTGAGGCGGATTTAAAAAAGCGTGGTGATTTAAGGGGGTTAGCGCAACATCAGCGTCAGCATCCTAACAGTTTCAGAGAATGTTTTGCCTTAGCGGTAGCAGGAAGTAATTTCAATATTGACCTTTTAAGGGATAGAATAACAGAATTAAAACACCAGAGAGATCGGAAGGTTATAACAGGAAACTTTGTTTGGACAGGACCAAAGCATCATAGTAAGATAGATTTCGTTGAGAATCCTGAAGGAAAATGGAAAGTATCACACAGATTACCAATACAGCAAACAAACTTAAGTATGTTGTATGATGGTTTCAATAAGATGCCACGATTTAATTCAGGGTTTATAGTTAGTGCTGATGCTTACAGGTTTGATGAAACAGATTCATACAGGGAATCTAAAGGAGGTATAGCAGTTTATGAGATGTATAACCCTGCTGTTGATGGAGAGAAGACAGATGTAAAAGACTATCATAGTTGTAGGTTTGTCGCCACTTATTGTTATAGGGAAGAAACTAAAGAGTTATTTGCAGAAGAAGTATTGAAAGTTGCACTTTATTACAATGGGTTAGTGTATCCAGAGATTAATGTTCCTGTTGTTCAGGAGTTGTTTAACCGGAAGGGATATCGAGGGTATTTATTGTTTGATGTAGATGAGAATGGAGTTAAGCGTAAGAACTCAGGATTTAATACTGCGGGGGGACAGATCAAGCAAAAGATGTTTACGTACATCGATACCTGGATAAACTTACATGGAAATAAATGTGAGCATAGAGAGCTTTTAGAGCAATGTTTATTAATCCGGGGTCCTAAGTATACAAAAGATTTTGATTTATTTGTAGCTATGGCAGGATGCCTTCTAGGGGATGAAAGTAGATATGCTGAATATGTAAGATCGTTTTCAGATATAGAAGGCATAGAAATAGGTGATTGGTATGGTATAACTAAGCGTAAGGAGGCGGGATAAATTTGCGATAGAGCTTCGTTGTAATTTTGTGAAAACCACAAATATTACGATGAACACGAGTATAATTGCTGTATTAGCTAATGATAAAAATTCAGAGGCGTACAAAGAGCCGGGTAAGTATACGTTTCCAAGCTATGAGAATGTTGATCCCGCTGAAAAGGACAGTGCTGATTATTGCATGAGTATAGCTAGGGCAGCGTATAGTACGTTAATGCGAGACAGATCTTATCTGCCTACAGATTATTACAACTACATACAAACATTACGTGATTATGGATCAGGTAATCAATCGACCACTTTCTACTCAAATCTCCTCAAGGAAGCCGATCCAGGTGTTACTCAAACGGGAGAGAGAACGACACTGGATGAGTATGACAAGAGAGAGGCCAAGCGAAGGGCAGACGACAATATCAACCACAAGATCATGTCGATTTCGACATCTCTTAAACAGAGTATACATGGGATTATAGATCAATACGAGGAAGATGTCTATTGTAATAGTATTGATAATGAGAGTGGTGACGAAGAAGAAAGGATGATGTATGAGGCTCTGTTTGATACCAGGATGGCAGAGTTCACTAAGCAAATGCAGGATACTTATGGTATTCCTATTCATCAGGAAACAGGGATGCCGGGTGATGTTTCGTTAAATGAATTAGAGACATATAAAGAAACAGGAGGATTCAAGACGGCGTGGGCCGAAAGTATGGAGGAGGCTGTTCAGTGGACAGAGCAGTATAGTAAATGGGATGATGTTCTTAAGAGGAAGTTTGTAGATGATGCAGTGGATATAAACTTTATGGTGGGTAGAGTCCTGCATGAATCGTCAAGTGCTTATGAAAAATGGGAGTATGTAGATCCGGCCAACTTTGCTATCCAATATTCACAGGAAAATAATTTCAACGATGCTGAATATGCCGGGTATTTTAAGTTAGAGAAAATAGGGAAACTGGTAGAGAAGGGTTTTGATTCGGATGATTTGGTAGAAGCAGCACGCAACTATGAATATTTGTGGGACAATCCTACTGATGTGGATTGGGGGGCATACAACAGAACAAGAATATTATCCAGCAAGCTATATGACTTTAAGGTACCTGTCTTTCACTTTCAATGGATAGACGTTAATGTAAAGCGAGGATTAAAGATCACTAACAAATACAACAAAACATTCTTACACGATCTTGGATTTGATGAAGAGATCAAGGAGCTTTCCGATTATAAGAAACGTAATGGAATGTCTCAAGAAGAACAGAAAACTCGAGTTAGAAAAGCTTATCAAGTCAGTTGGGTGGTGAATACAGATATGGCCTATGACTTTGGCCCTATACCTAATCAGCCACGTAAGAGCAAGCGTGAAGCTAAATTATCTTATGTGGTATGGAGGGGAGTAACTACCAATAGGAAAATGATCTTTGGTTCATTGATTGAATCTATTGTGCCGTTGTTAGACCATCTTCAGCTTGCATGGCTTAAGTACCAAAATAATCTTGTCAAGAGCCACCCAGGAGGTTACGCAGTGGAACTCAGATTGTTACAGAACTTAAAGATTGGAGGAGAGCTTATAGATCCTTTAGAGGCTTACAAGATGTTTTGGAATAAAAACGTTTTGCCGTACATGAGTTCGCCTATAGGAGGAGAGAGATATTCTGGAGGACCGGTAATGCCTATAACCAGGATAGAAGGAACGCAGGGAGAGTTAATGAATGTTATCCAAGCAGAGATCAGTTTTGTTATACAGATGATTGAGCGAATAACTGGTGTAGCTCCTGCAGCCATGGGTGTTTCTCCTGATGCAGATCAGCCAGTAGCTAATACACAGATGGCTCTACAGGGAACCAACAATGTATTGAAGCCTTATATTAATGGTATATTCGAAATTAAGGAGGGATTGGCATTTGAAACGTCGAGAAGGCTACCAATTCTCTTCAGGAATGTAAAGACTAGCAAAGAGGCTTATGGTCGTATAATAGGCCCTAAAAGCGTTGAGGTAATAACAGAAGCTGAACATCATGGAGCTGAATACGGATTGTACATGGAAGCTCGTCCAGATGGACAGGATAAGCAAGATTTAATTGTGATGATTCAGGAGGCTATGAAGCGTGGAAGAGATGGAGAAGCGTCTGTGAATATAGGCCAAGGGATGTATATTATCGAGAGAGTTAAATCTGGAGGCAATTTCAAAAAGCTACAGCGACAGGTAGATATGATGATTCGAAAGTCAGAGCAGGAAGCTTTTGAAAAGAAACGTGCCTTGATAGCTGAGCAGAATCAACAGCAGGCAACTATAGAGCAAGCTAAGCAGCAAGCTATGATGCAGGCGAAACAAATGGATACGCAGAGCGACATGATGAAGGACAACAATAAATCCAAGAATAATATTCGAGAGACGCAGGTAGAGAAGAATATGGATTACAGGGCTTTGATTATGAAGGAGCGTATGGATTTGATTCAGAAAAAGCACGAGTCAGAGGCAGCTATGCAGAGACTTCAGTATGATAAAAACATGGAGTATAGGGAAACGATTGCTCGAGAGCGTATAGAGTTGTTGGGAAAGAAAGCAGAGTCTGACTTACAGGAACAACAACTAATGAGAGAAATGGCAGAACCAAAAGTATAACCACAAAATAAGAAGACATGGGAATTTACGACGATGAATTATCGAGATTAGATCAGATACTTACGGACATGGATACTGTTCAGCAGAAGATGGCTGACCAGGGGCTTACGTTGGGAGACTACGATTTGCAGACAGAGGTAGGCCGGGAGAAAACGAGAAGGGATGAAGAGGCTCGTTTGATGCAGGAGAAGCAGATGATGCAAGACCAGATGGGAATGACGGATCAGCAAATGAGGCAAGATATTACTGAGGATAGGTTGAGAAAAGATGTGATGGGGTTTGAAGAGCAGATGGGAGCACCGACAGCTTCGGTTGGCGGAGGAACTACATTAACTGAAAATGGTGGAGAAACAACTCAGGCAACAGAATTAATATCTAATATTTCACCGGAAGAATGGAGAAAATTAACACCCGAACAAAAAACTCAACAAAGACAATTGCAAAAAGAACATGGACAAAGAGTGCAAAGGCATGCTGAGAGACAAGAAGCATTAAATGAAAAATTAATTGAACTATACCCTGATGCTAAACAACAGATAGAGGAAGCTAAAAAACTTAAGCCGTGGGATAGATTAGATTACTTTGAAAAATTTAAAAAGGATTATTCTTTGACAGATAAACAGGTAAGAAATGTTTTAGGAACTGAGGATGCTTATAAGGAACATTTAGCTGATAGAGGTTATTTACTAGAACATATGAATAAAATGTATCCGGGTATTTACGAAGTTAAGGGGCGTAAAGAACAGCTAGGTGATGTTTTAAGACATGGCACCAGAGCTGGTTCTTTACTCCAATATACGGGTGATCCTTATGATATAGAAGAAGCTAAATCGGAATATGAAAGATGGAAGTACTATAAAAAATAATTATAGTGGTAAATTTTCGCCATTGTAATACATATACAACATTCCTGTTATTGGATCGGTAGAAGGCTGTATATTTAAATAAAAATTGTAATCAGAATTTCTTTTTATTTCAACGAATCCTTCTTTAGAATAAAATAAATCTCTTGTTTTACCAGAGGTGGTAGTTGTTAAAAATCTTTTATCTGTGTTTAATTCGAAGTGAGATTTTATTGCATTATAATAAAGTTCAAAATTTGTTGCGGTATCAGGTAATGATACATATATATATCCTATTAAACTATCCCATTTTGCTAATTCAATTTCAAAAGATTTACCATTTATTTCTTCAACAAATGAAGTGTCCGGTAAATTTTTCCACATGTATTTTTCTGCTAAAGTTTGACCAAACCCATTAAAGGAAATAAATGCTAGTAATAAAAATGCTAATGTTCTCATGATTAAAATATATTACGTGTTTAAAATATGCTATAAATTTTTGTAGTGGTATTTAGCGGAGACAATATAAACGATCACTTCATCTTCGTATACACTGTAAACTATTCTGTCTTGATGATTAATACGTCTGCTCCACAATCCTTTTAAGTTATTCTTTAGTGCTTCTGGTTTTCCAGTTCCTTCGTAAGGAGTATCTGTTAGTTCTGTAAAAATTATTTCTATCTTTTTAATAGAAGCTTTATCACTTGATTTATGGTGTTTTTTAAGTTGTTTAGCAGCGGTATCGGACGTTACTATAGTATATTTTCCCATATATTATTTGCGTCCTTAATAACGGTTAAACGCCCTTGTTTTATATCATCTAAGCCAGCTTTGATATCCTTTAATATTTCGTCATCAGAAAAGAAAGCCACATCCTCATTTATAGGAGATATCAGAACTGAATCAGTATCGTTTCTATGCACGATCACTTTTTCTGTTTTAGCTAATTCAAGATATGTTTTAAGATTAGCTCTGAATGTTCTGGTTGTAATGATCTTCATAATAAGTGTTACGCAATTGTGTACACAAGGTTACAAAATATTTTAATAAAATCCAAATTCTCTTGTAAATCAAGGCATTCAGAAGGGTGGCAAATTTTCATTTTTAGCTCAATGTAGTTTTGCATTAAACCAACAGAACTACAACGATGTCAGACAATATGTATGATAGGCTGAAGGGGAAAGAGGACCCTACGCCACAGACGGCAGGTGAGCAACCAACCCAAGAGACACAACAACCAACAGAACAAACAAGTGATACTGCAGCCCAGGAGCAACCACAGAGTAGTCCAGAGCCAGCGCAGGCAAGTGAAGAGCCAACACCGAAGAAGGATGAAGGCTTTGATGTAAGCACTGTCAACAACTACTTCGGCAGTTCCTTTAAGGATGCAGATGAAATAAAGAGTCTATTCGAAAAGAGGTCATTGTTAAGTGACTATGAGACTAAACTTGCGGATAAAGATAAGGAACTCCAGGGAGCAACGGAGAAGTACAATGCTCTAATGGATTCCATCGATCCAGACAAGTTAATTCCTGACAAGGAAATTTATGCTGTACATCAATTAAAAGAAAAGTATCCAGGCGTTGATGCTGAAATACTGACTCGAATCAGAGGTACAGACATGGCTACCTTGGATAAGCTGGAAGGCTTAGTGATGATTGACAAGCTAACAGTACCTAGTAACATTTCTGACAAAGTAAGAAAAGAGGAAATACTTAAAGGTTTAGGCATTGAAGAAGATGATGTAAGCCAATTGAGTGAGAACGACAGGTACAGGATCGAGCGGGAGTATGCTCGACAAGCAAAGTCCCTAAATGAAATCAAGGAATTTCAACCGGACTATGGTCAATTTGATTTGGTAGGCAAGAAGAAAGCCCGTCAGGAGGAGCTTGACAAACAATACACTTCTTTAAAGGCTCGCAATGAAGCAGCAGTAAAATCTATTTTATCTGATTACAACGAAACCAAAAGCTTCTATCGTGAAGATGGTCAAGAGAGATCTTATTCATATGTAGTAGATCCAAAGTTCAAGGAAGAGAACGAGGCAAGGATTGTAGAGGCATTCACAAATGCTGGATACGATGCAGAAAAGAACAAGGATGAAGTTCGTAAACAGATCGATTTAGAATACTGGCTACAGGCAAAGGATAAGATCATTCACGACATAGTTAAACAGACTATTACCAGCCAGAAGGATGCTGCTCATGACGAGATCCATTCGGATAGTCCAACAAATACTACAGAAGCTCCGGCAACACAAAAGCAGGTTCCTCAGACTGTGAGGGATTCTATAAAGTCTGGAGGCTTCAAGAAGGTAGTCCGAAACTATTAACTAAAAAACTAAAATTATGGCAGCTCAAACATATCCTGTACCCACTCCAAGAGTAGGTGCATATTCGGAAGCCAATTGGCGACCATTAATTGAACAGCGGCTTGATCCCGGATATTTCCTCGAAACATTCCGCTACGGATTGGGTAGTTATTACTTCGATTGGTTAGACATGAGTGAGAGGACACTTAACCTAACCACAGATAATCCCAAAATCTATGAAAAATTAGAGTGGGAAAACACCATTAAAACAGGTTCGGAAATTGCTATTGGCGCAGCAGGAGCCGACATTTCTTTTGATATTTCATCAGACGATGTGACTAATGGCACTATCCCATTGAAGGTATCTGACGGTATTGTAATACCAGCACAGAACCAGGCAACAGGTGAGGACCGTGTATATGTGGTAACATCAATTGGTGCATCACCAACCTTTACTACTACAGCATCTCCATTGAGTGCTGATGGTAATACTATTACAGAATCAGAAGTTTCAGTAGCTGTAGCGTCTGGAACAGTGTTAAAAATCCATAGTAATTTTTTCGCTCGTGGTACTGAGTTACCAGACGGAAAGTACAACTACCGTTTAATTCGGGAATACGAAACGCAAATTATTAAAACTACCCGTCAATTCGAGGGCGGAATGCAAGCCTTAAAATGGTACGAAGTACCCAGCGAGACTGGATCGACTACGGCTTGGTTTGAAGGGCAAGATGAGCTTGAGTTAGATCACCGTAAGGCTTGTGACGATGCCTTGTTCCTTGGTGAGATCAATGACAACAGCACGCTCGTACAAACATCCAATGTTGGTGGATCTAATGCTCGTAAGTCAACTAAGGGTCTTTGGAATTGGGGTAAAGAAGTAGGACAACCTCTTGACTATGCAGGAGCATGGGACATGAGTTACTTCTACGATGTTAAAGACTTGCTTCTTGCTAACAACGTGGTTAGCCGTGAATGTATGTTCTGCGTGGGTAGTGATCTTCTTCGTTCTATCGAGGAGAGCAACTTAAACTGGATACGAGAATATTCGGGAGGCAGCAATCTAATGCGTGCAGCAGACGAGCTAGGTATTGAAACCAGCCGTGTGAAGGTAAATGGTGTGTTCTTCCAGATCCATGAATTGATGTCATTTGGAAACCCACTTCGCTACGGGAACAAAACCTACAACTTCAGTAAGTATGGTATCATAATTCCTGAAGGTCAGGAGAGAGCAGACTACAATGGTAAGGAAGAGCTTCATCCTAACTTCATGATTGGATACTTGAATAACAATACTGAAAACCGTACACGGATTATTGATGTAATCGACGGTACAACAGGTAGGTCTCAGTCTACAAACCGTTTCGATACATCAGAAAGCTATGCTTTAACAGAGATGGCTTCTATTGTATTGCGTCCTGAGCAACTGATTACAGTTGAACCAGAATAGGAACTCATGGTGTGGCGTTAAGCCACACCTTTTTTATAAATTAAACCAACGAAACTATGTTTATTGTAAATGGTGAACCTCTGCATCAAAAAACTCATCCCGAGGAATACAAATGGATGCAGAGTAAATTCAAAGAAATCCGAGAATCTGGTAAGAAAAACTACAGCTTTGCAGCATTTCGCAAGCGAGCTATGTATTTACGAGAGGACGGAAGAATGGTGCCTCAGAAAACAAGGTATCGTAGAGTGTCTGTGACAGGGCATACAGAAGAACCAACGGGTATGCGTCAAACTTGGACGTATGCAGCAAGCTACAACGCACTTGACGGAGATGATTCCGGTCGTTATAAGCCTAAAAAGGGAACTATGGCTTTGGAATTTGATACGACATTTGATGTACAAAGAGACATTGAGCTTATATTTTTCTTTATGTATTTGTCTGGCAATCGCCATGTAAGACATATAGATCATGAGGCTAACAGGAGAAACCAAGTAAAAGAGACTGCTCTACAGGTAAAAGCCAGCAATCTTATTTACAACGAGGAATCTCCTATACATCCTGACAAAACAGGATCAGAAGATAAAATACGGAATGTTGCTTTGTCTTGGGGGGTAAGTAATGCTATGAAAATGGATAAGTACGACCTTATGCATGAGTTGTGGAACAAGGTTCAGTCAAGTGAGCAAAACAAACGAAATACTAAGCGAGGCTACAAGGAGTTTATCGAGGAGGTGAATAAGTACAGTAATATAGAAAGCCGGGCTAATGTAATCAAAGCTATTGAAAAAGGGTATTTGATTTACAGTAATAACATTTGGGTATTAAAAACTGCAGGAGGAGCCGAGGATTTCTTGTGTGGGGTTCCACGATCTGATGAGCAGAATAAGGATGAATATGTTTTAAAATATGTGTTGGACAACCAGTATGTATATGAGGTATTGCTTGCAGCCTTGGAGGAACCATTGCCTGAACCAGAGGAAAAGCCTATAAATCTTGATCCAAAGAAAAGGCATGAATTATTAGCAGATGCTAAGAAGTTGGGCTGGACAGGTCCTCTCTATAGGGAAATAAGCAAGATGAAAAAAGAGGAATTGGAGGAGCTAGTAGAAGAAGGCAGAAAACCTTTAGTAAATGAATGATCATAGTTCCGTTGGTTTGATTCGAGTCCTCTGGCAGAGATGTCAGGGGGCTTTTCTATTTGGCAAATTGAGGATTATAGACGGCTGTAAATTTGCATAAAAAACAATAGTCATGGCTAGTACATTTGCTGCTGCACTGGAAACATATAATCTTAGGTATCAAGATGCTTTATCCAGTAGTTCGAAGAGGGAGGTAGAGCGATTTTCTAAGAATTGGAACCAGATAAATTCTTATTATGATATTATCAATGCTGCGTTAGGAGAAGGAGATACTAATCGTGCTCAGGATGCATATGATAGTATCATTGATATTTTAAACAGTGAAGGAATAAGTGTTGATAGTCCTACGGTGTATCAAGCCAGCGTAGCAGTGTCGGCAGTACCAGGAGATATAGAGATTCCTACAGGGCCAGATTTGTCAACAGCAAGTTACACAAATGCTTTCTCGGATATTATAGTATATGAATACAATGTTAATTCATCGGACTCATGGGGTTTTGTTATAGAGACGGAGACTAATGTAACAGCATTTATAACAGATAATAGAGTATCGATAACAAATCTAACAGCATCGGAGGGATCAGTAGAAGTTAGATGCAGTAAGTTTGGATTTTCAGATGTTGTTCTGGAGATTCCGGTTAGAGCGGATATCCAAAGTTCACTTTCAGGAGGAGAGATAGATCAGATCACAGGAAAGGCTAGTGCTGAGGATTTTGATGTTCAATGGATAGAAGGCGTTAGAGTTCCTACAAATGTATTTTGGACAGATTATGATACTAATTATGGTAGCAGTACTGGACTTCATTTCGGATTAGCATCTTCTCGTATTTATGAAACATCAGATAACAATCTAACAATATCAACAAGCAACCTTACTACCACAGGATTAGTTAATGGTAGGGATATGGTTGCGGATGGTGATAAATTAGATAATATAGATTCAGGGACTACAGTTGCGTCTACGACCAATACTATTTGGTTGACAGGAGAAGCAGATGGAGTACCCACATATTACCGGGCATTGCTAGAAAATCAAGGATCAGTAGGTACACTGATATTATCACAGACAGTAGGAGATGATCAGCAGTTAGCATTGCCAAATGATTTTTTAACGGAAACAGTATTTGATGATACACCTTTTGCGAGTGGGGATTATGAGGGCCAATTGCAATTTATTATTGATGATGCGAGCGCTAACGAAAGAATAACAGTAGAGGTATATAAATCAGATGCTGGAGGTGTTGTTTCAGATTCTGGCATAACTGGAGAACCAGTAGGCGATTTAGGAGTACGGCCATATTTTCATATGGTATCTCCGATATTAGACTCTGCTGCAGGCAGCACTCAGTTTGCTACGCTGCTTGGGACTCTACTCGAATCAGTGGTTATACCATCAGGAGAAAGAACGAGAGTGCATATATTGGTAGAGAAGATAGGGGCTGCAGGAGGCAATGTTCAATTTGACTGCTATTTTGGGAATGAAAATGCTTCGTATTTTAAAATTCCTGCAGTAATATTTTTTGATGATTTAGTAGATGTAGATGTTAGTGGGGCGACAGATGGTGATATATTGTATTATATAGAATCTCAAGAGTTGTGGAAAAAGACTAATGATGTTAAGGTTAGCACAAACGCTATTACGGTATCACCTTTAGGGTCAGTAGGAGTGAGTACAGGATTTCGGTTTGGTGACGGAGATACTTCTATAAGTGAACTAAATGATGATCAGTTAACATTTATAACTAATAGTATAAATAGTTTACGTGTAGAAAATCTTGATGTAACAATAGCACCTGGAGTTGGGACGGGAATGAGTTTGTATTTTTCCGATTCTGACAATGGATTGACATTCGATGCATCGGGGAATTTAGAGGTTAAGCTTAATATGTCTGTGGTGTATGAGTTTAAGGCAACATCTTTTGAAAGCGTAACAACAGGATCTTTCTATTTAAAACAGACAGCCGGGACCATAGCAGCTCCTGTGTATTCGTTTGTTGGGGATCTTGGGACAGGTATTTCAAGTGTTAGTGCCGGGCAATTAAATTTTAGTATTTCTACCCTTGAGGCATTGCGTGTAGAAAGCGATTTAAGCACATTTACAGGGGCTATAAATGTTTCAGATACTACGGATACCACAGACGGTACGATTCGCTTTACAGGAACTGATTTTGAAGGTAGAGTAGGTGCTGCATGGAAGTCTTTATCATATGATGGAGTATGGGTAGAAAATGGATTAGATATTTATTATAACGCTGGAAATGTGGGAATAGGCACGTTAACACCAGCGACAAAATTACAGGTTGTAGGAGATGACATAACTGTTGATGATGACAAGGGATTAAAATCAGTAGGAGATTCATTGCGTTTTCAAAGCTCGAGTGGCAATTTGTTGAGATTAGTTAATATAACACCAACATATTTTGATAATGTTGAATCATCTGTGTATCAGTTTGGATTAGCGAATTCAATATTTACAGGATTAACCGGAAGTGTTCTTGATCGATTAGGTATAAGTTCAGATTCTACTATAATAACTGATATAGGTTATGCTTCAATACCTGTACCTGTGGGATTATTTAGTGTTTATGATGATGTTAACGGATGGCAGTTTAATGTTTTAGGTGATGGAAGGGTTTCAATTAACAACGAATCTCCAGAGACATCAGCTTCGTTGCAAATAGATTCGACCACAGGAGCACTTTTAATTCCAAGGATGACAACTACAGAAAGAGATTTGCTAACTGCCATAAATGGCATGGAGATTTACAATTCCACTGCGAATAAATTTCAATACTATCAGGATAGTTCATGGGTTGATTTAGGTGGTGGAACTAGTGTTAGTTCATCAGGATCGTTAGGGGATATTCAAATGGCTAATGGTGGAGGAGCGTTTTTCAATTCAAACGATATATCTGCCGGATCAACATTTAATTGGAATGGGAAAAGACTTACTATGAGTGGACAAGCTGTAGGTGGTAATTACACACAAGCATTTTCAAGTACTCCTTCGTTTGATTTTGATAACGGAAATTCCCAGCAAATCACACTTACAGGAAACATAACCTCATGGACCATATCAAACGAATTAGCAGCCGGATCTTATGTAATATATTTTATTCAGGATGCTACTGGTAGCAGGACAATATCTGATCCTACAGGTATAGATTATGAGGGAAATAATTCCATAGCAGATTTTGATACAACATCTAATGCTATAAATATAGTAAATGTTGTGGTTATGCCGGATGGTACAACCATATGGAGTTTAGTTGAAACCGTAAATCCTTAAGATATGAGTTTTCCACAGTCTAATTTATTACAGCTTGGAGCTAAGGTCAGTATACTTGGAGGTGTAACCAATGGAGGGGGAGTGGGTACTACAGATTGGGTAGACACAAATACAGATGGTCTTGGAGACAATTGGAGTAAGGGGAATGTTGAGGTTAGTATTGTTACAGGGAATGGATTTAATGGTAATGCACAAAGAGCTGTAAGAAATATATTTACAGGAACTAAAGATGTTTATAGTGATGTATATAGTGTCCCAACAGGAATTAATCTATATGTAAGGCTAAAATACAGAGGAGAAGACACTGCTCAAGGCTACATTGAATTACAAGTATATGACACAAGCTTTGGTAATTTACTATTAAATGAACAGATGACAAACAATACGGGTAATGCTGTTGAATATCTATCCGGTAGTTTTGTTAGTTCCACAGGAGGCTTAATTGTTCGAGTTAATTTATCAAACACAGTTGATGCATACTTTGAGATTGATGAAGTAAATATTTTGTCATAATAATTTATAATAACGAACCATGGAACTATCTAAAATTGTAAATGCTTATGAAGCATTAAACTCATTACGAGCAACCAACACTTTACCTTTTACTTTAGCATGGAAAGTTTCAGATCTCATGGACCTTTTGGAAAAACACTACAAAAGATTTCAGGATGAGCGTCAGAAAATAATCATGCAGTACGGCAATGTAAATGGAGATGATTCATATAGTGTGCCTCAAAACAAGGTAAAAGATTTCAGGGATGCTATTGAAAAAATTTTAGTGCATAATGTAAAACTTGAGTTCGAGCCTGAGCTTGAATACAAAGATTTTGTTGATGCAAAAATTGTCATCACTAAGGAGACTGATTTTACTGCTATCAGACCTTTTGTTAAGAAAAGGGAGCTTGTTAAGGAGGTTGCTGAATAGGGCAAAATCGTTAATATGGTGTGGCCTTAACTTTGTGAAAAATCATAAAGATATGGCTACATCTGCAGCGACTCTCTCTGAAGCTCTCGAGTTATATAATGACAGATATCAATCGGCTCTTGAGACTAAATCAAGGCGAACAACTGAAAGATTTAGTAGCAATTGGAATCAGATCAATGCCTACTATGACATTGTTATTGCTGCTGGAGGGGAGAATAACGTAGACAGAGCTGAGGATGCTTTAGATGAAATAGTGTCTATCCTTGGAGCAGAAGGCATAACTATTAGTGAGGATGTTGATTTACCTTATGCCACAAGTATTTTTAACACGCCTTCTATTATTACTGTTCCTGTAGATCAACAGGGAGTAAATCCTGATTATACAAATGCTAATGCCCGGTTGAAAATATACCAGGGAGGAGCTGATTTATCAGATAGGTATACATTTACTATCAATGCTCAGACCAATGTTACGGCTAATATATCAGACACAAATCTTCTTAGTATCACTGACCTTACTGATGATCAGGGGTCGGTAGAGGTAAAGGCTGAAAGGAATGGCTATGATGATTTAACATTCCGTGTTGATGTGTATAAGTACTACGATGCGCAAGCTGGATTAAGCGTTGATGTTTATCCTTCGACTATTGTTATACCATCAGATTCAGATGGCAGTAGTCCTCAATTAGGGAATGCATTTTCAGAAATAATAGTCCGAGAGGGTAATGTTGATGATACAAATAATTACACTTTCTCGGTAATTACTGAGGTTAATGTAACGGCTGTAATTCAAAACGACAATGAGGTTAAGATTAATGCGATCACTGATGATGAAGGATCGGTAACTGTTAGAGGTACTAAGCCGGATTATCCGGACCAAGATGTTTATATACCAGTTCAGAAACAGAGAAAAGGCCAGGCGGTAGTAGATAATAGTTCTGTGGACAATCTAACGATTGATCTAAATACTAGCGACGAGTTAATCTTAAAAAGAGATGATGTTGGGGAGGCTAATATTTTTGGTGATAATCCAGATATAAACAGCTTTGAAACAACATCTGATAATTTCATCTTCAAATCTTCTATTTATAGGAAGAGTGAGGATAACACCAAGCGAAGAAATATAGAATCTACCAAATCTGTAATAACTTTTGAATCGTTTGATAACATTGTTTTAGGTGATGATAATGTTGTTGATGTTTATGAGAATGATGGTGAAAGTGCTGACGCTATAAGTAAGAGTAGTGACACGTCAGGATTGGCTCAATTCAATTCTGCTTTAGGAGATCTGACATCATATTATACCATAGGGTCTAAGATTGTTATTTATGTTGATGAACATGCTGGAGTTGAAAATGATGGGGTGTATTATTATTTGACAGGAACTATTACAAATTCTGTTTATACAACACAAACGACAGTTGTTTTTGATACAGACAGTACATTTTATGAGGAGATAGCAGATTATTTTTTGGATGTATTTAATGCAGGAGGTTTGTTTTATGTGACGGTTTATGAGCCTTTTGATGATGGTTTTAATATAGGCTCATATAACAATCAGATTTTTGGTAACGATAATTTCATTAAAGGTAGAGATCAGATATTATTTGGACGTGGTAATAGATCGGATGGTGGTATTGGAAATAATTTTTATGGAGATGGATGGAGAGTACGACCTACAGCACCGGATTATTTTGGATTAAAAGGTAATATCTTAATAGGAAAAGGTTTAGATTGGGGTGGTGATGCGAGTGTAATCAAGGGGCATGCAAATATTATTATGGGCTACGGAGGAAATAATATTTGTGATAGCGACGAAACAAATTTCAATATAATTATTGGAGATTTTAATGCCTCTGGCGAATATGCTACACCTCAAACATTTGGGTCCATTCAAAATACTATTGTAGGATTTCGTAATAGAATCCCATCAAATTTCAGTTTGGGAATTGGCTTTGGTGCTAGGTCGACAACTAATGGTGAGATTTCCTTTGGAGCTACTGATAGTCCTGTTGGTAAAAGTGTATTTCTTTTAGAGGGACAAACAAGTGCCACTGGACTTTATTTTCTAAAAACACTACAGAGAGCTTCTTCTTCAGGTATTAATCCTGCTTCATATGCTCAGAATGTTCAAATGAATAATGATAGTATGATGTATGGTGTTTTGGATTTGACTGGAGTTAAAGCTAATGAAAATACATATCGCAGAAGAGTTCCTTTTATTGCTGTTTGTAATAATGCTGGTACTGTATCTATAAAGCAGGGGTCAAATATAGATGGTGGTGGTATTAGCCAATATAATCAAAATGACTTTTCTGTAAATGGTGCTCAAGTAAACGGTGGTACTAATGAATTTGAGGTGGAAATAGATCCAGATGATACAGATGCAACAAATTGGACATGTTTAATTGAGGTCGTAATAACAGATAATTAATTATGGATAACGGGTTGATATATAACTTATTGAACACCATCATCCGTAAGGAGAAGGAAGGGCAAACAATAAGTCCTGAGCAATACACGGAATTATTGCAGATGGGGTCATGGGAAAAAGCTAATGCTGATTATAATCAGTATGAGAATACTCAAGTGTTAACTGATTCCTTGAGATTATTAGAGCGCAGAGATTCGGTTACTATAGGTGCAGGATCAGCAGATCTTCCTTCTGACTATTGGCATTTAATGAATGCTTATCACAATAATAGTACTAATGGAGGCAAGGAGGTTACGCCATTTGATATAGTTACTGATGAAGAATTTATAGAATATCAGCACAGTGATTTGGTTCAGCCTACTACATTTTACCCCATTCTAACGGTTTACGACGATAAAGTGGAGATAGTGCCTACATCGATCACAGGAGTCGCCTTACGGTACCTTAAAAAGCCAGATGAGCCGTTCTTTGACTACTATATAGATGCCGATGATAATATTCAATATTTAGAACCAGGGCAGGTTTATACCTTACAGGCAGATGAAGAGTATAGGGATGGTACTACAGTAGGGGATGTGACCTCTATTTCAGTAGAGCTTGATTTTCCAGAAGGAGAGCGTGTACAGGTACTTTACATAATACTTGAAAAATTAGGAGTCTCATTAAATGAGGCTGATGCTTTAGAGTATGGAATTGCTAGAGAACAAAAAGAAGAAGTACAATGACAAGGAAAGCACTCATAGAATTAGTTCAGCGTAGACTTAAGTTTACGGATTCAAAGAAACAGTTTCCTGCATTATATGTGCAAGGTGCTTTAGATATTTCTTGGCAGCAAATGTTGACGGATGTGTATGATGAAGATTATCAGGATATTCATTATTACACAAAAAAATATAATCCTGTTGCAGTAACCGAGGACACAAGTCAGGAGTCTTATTATTCAGATTTGCCAGAGGAAATGATAAGGTTACCTCGCATAGGTGAAGGTGTTATAAGTATTAATCAGTTGGATAGTAGAGGATCAGATTTCAAGCCTGTGCGAGAACAGGATTTTAGATTGATGACAACTCAAGAGGTGTACCGGGTTGGTCAGGAGATTTACTATTATGTGGATTACAATAGGATTTTTTATGGAGATTCTATGACAGATGAGATTGCTGATACAGGAGTGGAAATTCATATGTGTATTCCTTTCAGTAAATATGATACGGATGAAGAGCTTCCGCTACCAGGAGGGCAGAGTCAGGTGTTGATAGATATGACAGTAAACTTTTTACAGGGAACACCACCAGTAAATACGGACAATAAAAACGCAGTATAATGGCTAACGATAAATCCAATGCATTAGCGACGTTGAAGGAGGTTTCCGATGGAATACTGTTCAAGTCGAACATACCGGAAAGTAAGGGGGTGTTGGTGAAGCAAATGGTGATTGACGGATATCGAGAGTTGAATTTGACGGTATCAAGTGAAGGGAGGATAAGGCAGTTGTTTACTATGGATGACAATTACATCATTGAATTGCCGGATGACTTCTTGGTGATGTATGACATATATGTCCCTTACGATAATGCCATTTGGTCCTTAACAAGGAGAAAAGAAATTCCAATAGTGACGGAAACAGAGTTAGGAGCTGAGGTTATTCCTGAAGAGTGGGGAGGTGGGGAAGATATACCTCACGGAACAGGTATTTATTACCAGCGTACAGGAGGAAGAAACCTCGAGGGGTATTACACGATTGATGAAGAAAAAAGGCGTATTCATTTTCGGAATATCGACCGATCAGAAGTGTTGTTGGATTATGGAACCAGTGGAGTAAACCGAACCGAAACCACATATATTCCTATGCAGATAAAGCCTGCTCTTGAGGCTTATGTAATGATGGAAGCTTCGGCTTATGATATCATACCTATTAAGTATCACGAGTTGCACAAGCGGAGATATGAAACTCAAAAGGACATCTTGAGGATATTAGATTTCAACTTCACTGCATTTACAGATACTGTGTGGGAGACTATGAATGGATCATATAGACGATAATTATGGCAGCAGATATTAATGACGGGAAAATATTTGGTGGTTCTGGATTAGATCAGGACAGTGATTTGCTTGCTATCCAGGGCGGAGATTCACGTTATAGGCTTAATGTTATTTTGTCTGAGGATACCAATTATCAGGTATTGTCAAATTTAAAAGGTAATCTTGAAAGAGTTTATAGTTTACCTTCTGGAACAAGTCTTGTTAAAGGGTTTGTGGAAGATAAAGAAAATAAGGCTGGCATATATTTTATACAGAATGCAATTAATAATCATTCTATTGTAAGGTATAATTCAGAGGATGATTCGTTTACCACCATATTTTCATCTCAGGAAGCGATATTGCCAGATTGGTCCTTGAGAGATGAATTTTTTGTTGATGCAAGTATTATAGGTAATGAGGATGAACAATTTTTAATATGGACCGATGGCCGTGAGCCTCATATGATTAACATAAAGTTTGCTATTGATGGTAACTATTCTAATCCCGTAACAGAAGAAGAAATTAGTTTTTACAAAAGACCATTACAAGTTAGTTTTAGAAGTTTAACGGTAGGGCCTTTTTTTTCAGGAGATATAAACCCTAAACTGGAGGGTAAGGTTTTTCAATTCGCTGTACGGTATAAATATTTTGATAAAACATTTACTACGCTATCAGAATTTTCAGAGTTAGCGATATATGAGGATAATTTAGCAAGTGGTAGGGTAAGTTTTGAGGAAAGTAGGATATCAGTATTTTTTACACCTACTAATTCACCTGCAATAGTAGATAAATATCAGTTGCTTTATCGGATTATAGATATTGGTGATGCTGTGCCTGGAACTTGGTTTATTTATGATGAATACAATTATACAGATTCACCGCAAAACATATCTTTTTTTAATGATAAAAGCATAGGTACAGTCAGTGATGAAGAAGCGTTAAGGCCTTTTGATTTTGTTCCAGATAAAGCTAATCATGTAGGTGTTATTGATGATAATAGGGCTGTATTTGATGTAGGTCAAGAAGGGTTTGATAATATTGAATTAAATGTAACTCCAGAGGTAGATATAGTAGATATACTTTCATCTGATGAAGGGGTAAGAGAAACTGATGATAGTGGAATATTTAATACTTCATATACAGCAACATGGTCAGAATTTGAAAATTATGATCATAATGTCAAAATTAGTGTTGGCAGAGCTGTTTTTAGTCCATATACTTTAGAAACTGGTGGGCTAACAGCAACTGAAGTAGGTCAGGATATTAAAGATTATTTCGATAGTTTATCTATTGCGGATTTAACAATTACCAATAATTCTGGAGGCAATACAGTAGACTTATTGTTTACAACAAGTACAGATACAAGAGTAAGGTTTATAGTGTTAAAACGAAGTGCAACATTCCCAACAATAAAAACAAGTGCTAGTTATAAATTTGGAATACAGTATGGCTATAGTGGTAAACTAGGAACTGTCCAAACAAATGATCAATGCATTTTTAATCCTGACGATCTTAATTATCAATTTTCGGACATACCAGGGGCTTATACTAATTATTGGTTGAGAGCAAAATTAACTATAGATCACGATCCTCCAGAAGGTGCTACAGATTTTCGTATTGTAAGTTTCGGTTCAGATGTAGATTTTTTTGAGGAATATTTGGTTTATATGAATCTTTCAGATTTGACGGATGATAGTTCTGAACTTACTATGTATTTGGAGGAACCATACACAATTATAAGACGTGATGATATTGTTAATAGAATGAGAAAAGCTTATGGAGATGAAACAAGTGGAATAGAATATGGATTTGATTTTCAGAAGGGAGATGTTGTTCGATTTGTAGGTTATTATAGAGAAATAACATCATTAAATGAAGTTGATAAGTATGATGTAAGAGTAGTTGATACAGATTTGGAATATGTAATTGATGTTGTTACCTCTACGGAAATAAAGTTAAGCTCTGCTGCTATTAGGAATGTGGCTCTCAATTCTCCGACTTCTACAGATAATTTTTGGTTAATTCAAATTATTCGCAAAAAAGAAAATTTCAATGAAATAGCAGAGACGTTTTCTCCCATGTGGCCTATATCAGATCATGGGACTATTTTCGTTAGCAGTACAATTGATATAACTCAGTACTTTGCAGACACATGGAAAAGTAAACAGGTATATATAAGTCTCAATAATAGAGAGGATTATTTTGGCCCTACAGAGGATGACACAGGATATTATTGTTGGATGGAAAAGAATAGGATTTCGCTTTATTATGATTCACGTCCAACAAATCAAGGTAAGTTCAGCGTGGTAAATGAGTTTGCGGAACAGAGAGGAGATAGAAAAATAAGGTGGGGTGGAAAGTTTCTTGATGAAGCAAATGTAAATTTTCTGACGACTTTTGAGTTTGATGACACTCGAGATGTTGATGATCGAAATGGAACCATTCAAAAAATACAGCAAATTGGTGATGTCCTTAAAGTTTACCAACAAAGAAAAGTTACATCATTTTATTTAAAGACAACATCTTCTATAGACTCAGACGGTAATAGCACTTTTGTTTTTTCCGATGAAGTTATGAGCGTTGGTAGGCAGTCCAATGATGATCACGGATGTACTAATTTTAGTTCCTATATAAAAAATGTTAGGCATGCTTATTTCTTTGATTTGGTTAATGCGTCAGTTGTTAGAGATTCACCCAATGGATTGCAAGCTGTTTCTGATTATGGTATGCATTCATATTTCAAACAAAAAACACGAGATATATTAGAGTTTCAGTTTCCAGAAAACATTCAGGTATTAGGTGGATGGGATGAAGATCAGGAAATGTATATTATTTCTTTTGTATACATAAGGAACGGTGTCATTCAAGAAAGCGAAATAAACGAAACGTTAGGATTCCACGAGCCTACTAACAGATGGATGTCTTTCTTTTCATACATACCGGAATATTATGGTAAGATATCAGGAGATCAATTATTGACCTTTCGAGCTGGTAAATTGTACGAACACAATGTCAACCCGGCAAGGAATAATTTTTATAGTGATCAGAATAATTCTGAGGTTTATATTCACTCTAATCAACAGCCCGCCTTAAACAAAGTTTATAATTCTATAGAGGTAACAAGTATTGGACAGTGGTTTTGTCCTGATAATGATTCTATTGTTATAGAAAGACCTATTGGAATGCAGAGTAGGCTTGTGCTTGGCAAGTGGAAAAAACAAGAGGGTGTATATCGTAGTAACTTTATGCGTGATATGCTTAATGGAGGGTCTACCCCTACTCGGGTAAATCTGGCTAACGGAAGACAGTTAAGGGGTCAAGAGATGACTGTTAAGTTAGTAAACGAAGATTTAGATCAAGCATTATTAGAGTCGGTATTAATACAAGCAAACATAAGTAAATAATATAGATATGGGATGGTTAAGTGATCAATTAGCAAAAGCTGATCCTACTACTAGAAGGGGTAGGGAAAATCTTCTGATGATGACAGGAGTTGGAGGATTGATGGCCGGGGGTTTAATGAAGAAAAAACGTAGGGCCGAGGAAGATATTGCTAAGCGTGAAGCTGATGTAGAACAGCAGATAGCTGACATGCCAACATATCAAACGCCAGAGGAAATGCAGCAAAATCTTGCTTTAATGCAAGAGGGTAGAGCTGGATTGGGTACTGCAGCGGAGGCTATACGAGGAACAACTGCATTAGCTGGAGAGGCCACAGATATAGCTAGGGCCAGAACTGGAGCAGCAGAGATGCCAGGAGAGGCATTAGCCAGAAGAGACATTCAACAGACATCAGCACGTACAGCTCAAAACATTTTACAAGCTGGAGGTGGAGCGGCAGCTTTGGGTGCTATTGCACAGGCGGGACTTGGAGAACAGTCGGCTTATGGACAATTAGCCCAACAAAGAGCACAATATAGGAGTCAGGCTGAGCAGGATTTAGCTAATGCTTTAAGAGCAGAAGCAGGATTTACATCAGCAGCAGAAGCTCAAGCTGCTGGCTTAGAAACTCAAGGTATAGGGATGGAGTCTCAAGCTTTAATGGGGCTTGCTGGAGAGAGAGGAAAAGAGTTTGAATCAGGATTGAATAGATACCTTACAGGATTACAATATGATATAGACAAGACTGCTCAGGTACGAGCTGAGGAAGCTGCAAGACAAGAAAGAGTGCGACAAGGTATATCGTCAGGATTGCAGGCTGTGGGTACTTTAGGAGGAGCTGCTGTAGGAAGTCCACAGATGGGATCAGCTATAGGAGGTATGGCAGGGGGATTAGCCACAGCAGGAATGTAGTAAAAAATTAAGATCATGGCAAGACCATTAGTAGATACAAGTGCATTAAGACGACCTATAGGATTTTCTCGATCAGGATGGGCCGAAGGTTTACAACAAGCAGCTAAGGGCCTAGCACGAGGACTTGAAAAGAGAGCTGACATAAAGCGTAAGGAAGAGCAGCAATTTATCAGTGCTATGAGCGAGGATCTGAATGATGTCTCTAATGATTTGTTCAAAACACATGCCGTCAATCAATATGATAAGATTAGGGGTAAATGGGTAGATACTTTTAAAGGGCAGAGAGGGTGGTTAACACCAGAGCAAAAAATACAAATGCAGTCTGATCTTAAGAAATATCAGGGGGAAATAGAGTATTTAAATTCTCTTAGTAAATATAACGATGCGGCAATGCAAGCCAAACAGAAAGATCCAGGGTTAGAGTATAAGTCTGATGATTGGATGAATTTTGTAAAGGCTGTTAATTCAGGAGATACAGAAGCAGCAAGGCAGGCAGGTAGTGTGTTTATGGAATCAGATGCAGGCATACCAGGAACGACATTAATACCAGCTAATCCTAACGATGCGTTGGTTTCCTTGGCACCGGATATTATGAAAAACTTCAAGAAAGAAGAGATAGGATCTCAACTTGAATTTAAAACAGACAAGGACGGTAATAAATATAGAAGGACGAATATTAGTTATAAGAATGGAGACCCTGAGATGTTCAAACAAATGCTTGGAGGGTCCATAGCTAATTCTAAGTATGGTAATCGATATGAGAAGTTGTTGCGACAGTCCTTAACACCAGAGCAGCAGAAGGAAGCAATGTTAACATATCCAGAAAACAATCCACTTGTTCGGTATTGGGCTAACAATATGTTGGATGACAATATAGTTAGAGAGTTTACTGGAGATAAAACGGACTATGGTACATGGACTCAAGTTAGTGGTGCGGGGGGTGATGGAGATGGCCCTGGATCAGGCAGAGGATGGACATCTATACAGGAAACGGATATAGGTTGGGACTTTGGAACGACTCCGGTATCTATAAGCAAAACAATAGATGGTCAAACATATAAGAATGCTTCTGTTGTTTCAGTTAAAAAGGATGATCAAGGTAATTATTCTGCTGAATTGATAGTGCCTAAAGGTAAGAATGAATTTATGAGTATTGTTAATAAAGCTCGTGAGGAAGGAAGAGATCTTACTAATGAAGAGTTGGCTTTTATTCAAAGTGAAGTTACCAATCCAGACAAATACAAGAATGTTTCTGTTGCATTGGAAGATGTGTATGATGAGCTGAAGGCTGGATTTAACAAAAAGAAATTGAATTTGCAGGGATATGAGAACATAACATTTCCAGAAGAAATACAATCAGAAGTAGAACAAGAACCAGTAGATGATAGTGATCCATTAGGATTAGGATTATAAAATGATTAGCCATGGCTGACGAAACCAAACAATATACGGTAGAAGAATTTGCTGCAAGCATAAAAGAAAAATATCCTCAATATGAGGATGTAGATGACAATGTTCTTGTTGATAAGATGCTTGAAAAATATCCTGTGTATCAGGATAAGGTGGTAAAAAAAAAAGAGCAAACGGAAGTGGTTGGCGAAAATGGTTCACAGGTTGGCGTTTCCGAAGAAGCGGAATTGACATCTACCTCGAAAGAGACTCCAGAAGGGTTTAGAACTGTAGCTGAGAAAGGCAAAGGTTTAATAGAGCCTATTGAAAAGGAAGTCGTTACTGAGAAATTTATCGTTGATGAACCCGAATCCATAGCAATTCAGGAAGAACAAAGAGCAGAACGTAAGCAGCGTACAGAGGAGCGTCTTGCAAAGGTCGAGGCTATAATGCCTGAGATCGACAATAAAATTTCTGAGATTGATCAGGAGTGGAAGGATTTGCTTACTCAAAAACAAGAGGTCATTAAAGGTGGTTATGAGGAAGAGGAGATGGAAGCCATCAACCAACAGATACAAGATAAGGTAAAAAATATTCGATACCTGGAGGATGCTAAAGATATTTTGGAGAAATCAAAAAGGTATGCAGAAACTTCAGATGCTGGATTTTTCGAAGCATTGACCAAAGGAGATTTAGCTAAAGACTTTTTTACGTTAGGAGTTTCTGAGCTTGCTCGGGATATAGATATTCATAAGGCAGCAAAAAAAATGGATGCTGGTGAGCAGTTAAGTGAAGCCGAAGAAACCGCTTTGCATGCTTATGGATTATCGCAGGCTTTACAAAGTGAGGTGGAACCTGAATTAAAATCCATGCTTGGAAATGGATTGAGAGGTACTGTAGGCTTTATGGTAAATATGGCAGGAACAAGTCCTGCAGGAGCAGCGGCTAAGTCAGCGGCTAAAAAGGGTGTACAGAAGGTAATCAAGGGTAGCGTGAAGAAAGGTTTAGGTAAGTACACGCAAAAGGTAGCTGGAGAATTAGCGGAATCTACGGCACGTACAGCTCTCACTCCAGGCTTTTACGGAGAAGGAGTAAAAGGACAGGTTGGAGAGGTCACACCATACGAAGTTAAGGGAGCTACAGAAAAGGGAGATGAGATAAAATATCGGGCATACATCGATCCCGAAACTCAGAAGACTGCTCTTGCATCATTTGGTAAGTCATTTGCATCTACTGCCAGTACATATATGATCGAGACGGTAGGTGGTAGAAAGTTGGATGCTTTGATGGGTAAAGTTGTGAAGAGAGCAGAAAAATTACCACCTGCAGGAAGAAATATAATGGTTCAGAAGGGTGTTGATTTTATGGATGCTGCTGGAGTCAACAATGTTTTGACGGAAAACATAGAGGAGTTTTTAGAAACTTACAAGGAAGGTGCATTGGAGGGGGAATACAATCCTTTGAAGATGTACACTATGAATGAGTTTCTATCACAAACGATTCTTACATCTTTCATGAGTGGTTCTGCTGTGGCACTACGATCAATGTACCCTCGTAGTGAAGAAGGTAAACAGCAACGACTTGTAGCTGTCAATTCATTAAAGGATGCAGAAGCTCAGTTGAAACCGGAGACTGTTTTGGAAGTTGACAGGATATTGCAAGGTGATGATCACAAGAAAAATTCAGAGCAGCTTAACATGTACCTTAAGAAAAAAGGTATAGAAGGAGCTACACCTAATGATCTTAGTAAGGTTATTAACTATGCTGCTCAGAAATCTCGTATGGATTTTGCTACGGACATGGAGCAAGACATCTTAGAGGAGCAAGCAAGGGATTTAAAGGGCGAAATGAGAAGAGAAAAAGCAGAAGTGAAGGAAGAAGCCCGGAAAGAAAAAGAATTACCAAAAGAGGCTGTTACGCAGCCTAAAACAGAAATAGAAGTTGAACCTAAAATTAAACAAGATGAAGTCAAAAGTAAAAGTACGGACATCCGTGAAGCCGACTATGACGAAGTCAGGCAAGAAAGGCGTGAAAGTAAAGAAGCAAGGAAAGGCGAAGAAGTACTAGCACGACCAACCACTCTGAGGGAAGCTGACTCTAACATCAAGATACTTGAAAAAGAGAAGGCTTCCTTACAGGAAACTTTTGAGGGTGTACCCGAAGATCAGAAACAAAAAATCCAAGGGGAGATAAGAGATGTTGACAAACAGATAACTCAACAACAAGACTATGCCGAAGAAATTAGAACAGAAGCTCAAGAGAGAGGCCCGGAAGAAAGGGTTGAAAGGAAAGAGGGCCGACCAGTACGTGTACGGGACACTAAGAAAGAGCGGGTGGAAGCCAAGCCACCAGAAGTCAAAGTCGAAAAAGAAGTAAAGATTCCTATAAAGCGTGAAGCTGTGGAGCAGAGAGCATCAGAAGCACGTACCAGGATAGGAGATGTAACGATTAAGAAACCCACACAATTAGTTAAACAAGCTAAGAGTGTGGCTGAACTTGACTATTTGAAAGATGTGTATGGTGAGCAAATACCAGAAGCAGCATACAAGGAAAAACTAGATCGGCTAAAAAAGAAAAATCTCTTAGAGGACACTGAAAAACGAGTGTCAGATATTGCCTCACAGGTGATGGAAACAAAAGCCAAGGATGTTGATGTTTCTATGGAGGAAAAGTTAGGGAAGGATAAATATGCGGAGCTAAAGGCTAAGCGGTCAGCAGAAGTTGACAAGTTAGTTAACTCTTTAGGAAACTTAGCTAACATTGCCAGAGCTGTAGGAGATGGCAAGAAGCTTGATACCGGAAGAGAATTAGTGCAGGTAGCAAAAAGCTTGGCTAATCTCGGAATGATAAATGTAGAACTTGGCACTCGTCAAGCTATGGATCGTATTAAAGAGTTTGTGGAAAAGCATGCTCCTAATCAGCTTAAGAATATTTACGATCATGAGAATCTTATTGCACGAGAGTTAGGAACTAGAGAATATGATAAAAAGTTAGCCGAGGCAGGAGTTAAGGATGTAGTAAAAAAAGCAGCGGCTAAAACTCAAGCCAGAAAAGATACTGAGGAAAAAGTAGGAGAGAAGCGTAAAAAGCCTTTCAAGGATACTATGCAACGAATGTTTGTGGATCAGTCAAATCCTTTTAAGATTGCTTTGTTAAAAGAGGGTGGTCCTCTTGCTCAGAGAGCTGTTGATTATTTCAATACCCAATCTGGAATGTCTGGACGTAGCATGTCTGAATTTGAATCAGCTAGGAAGAAAATACTTGGTTCATTTAGAGATATAATGAATCCTAATGAACAGAATGCTTTACAGGAATATCTCAATTACAAGCGTGTCATAGAGCTTGATAAGCTATATGATAAGAGAGGTCAGAACCGATTGAAGCATGAGGGTGATGTGACCATGGAGGAAGCTGAAGTAATGTTGGATGCTCTTATGAAGAATGATCCAGACATGTTAGCAGCACATGACATGACACAGCCTGTAGATTGGAAAAAAATAGAAAAAAGAGCGCAAAATTATTGGGATACACTTCAAAACAAGCTCACTGATATGTATGAGGAAGGAGTGATCTCTAAAGAGGTATACAACAAACTAAAAAAAGAACAGCCCCACTATACACCTCGAAGGTACCTAGAAAACTTTATTGAAACTGTTGATCCTGGAGGAAGTATTAGTGGAGTAGAAGCATTGAGCGGAGGTAGCACTGGTTCTATTTTAACCGACACACAAACGTTGTTAGCAGACGCTATTTCGAGAGCTAACAATGCTATCGCCCGCAATCGGACGATGAAATCTTTACGTGATGTTGCTGAAGATAATCCTAACGATGTGGTGAAGTCTGGTGTGTACAAGCAAACACGTACTGAGGAGGGAGTAAAAAAGCTTGGTTATTTCGATAAACTAAAGAAGGAAGAGGATCGTATTGCTAAACTGAGAGAGAAGTTAAAGAAAGAAGGAAGACCTCAAGCAGAGATTGATGCGTACATAGAAGCAGAACAACGTTACATTGAGCCTGAATTTGAATCAGCTCCTAAAGGTTATACGACATATAAGTTTAAGGATGATGGTAGAACGCAGGCTATCTACATTAACAATGACTACACTGAGGATTTTGTTGGAGAGCCGGATGCTGAGTGGATGCGTAAGTTGAAGAATGTATTGTCGTGGGTTTCAGGTAACAAGATATTAAAAGCGTTTGCTACAGGGTACAACCCGGAATTTGCTATCAAAAACCTTCCGTTAGATATGATGCATATTCTGACAACTACGGAAGCTTATAGTCCTGTCTATCCGGTAGCTACAGCTCAGTTATCAAAGGACATAGCCAAGGTAGCTAAGGATGCATGGCAGCGCAAGGGACGATACAAAGACTTTGTAGAAGAAGGAGGATCAATGGAATACCTTGCCACGCAGGGTAGCTTATCACCAAAGAAATTTAAGAATTACAATAGGTTGAATTTAGGAGTCAAAGCTTTGTTAGATGGTGCTAGTCACATTCAGAATACCTCAGAGATCATGACACGTCTTGCCTTAAGGGAGAGGATGATTGATAATTACACAAAGGACTTTGAAAAGAACAATGGCCGTCAACCAACTAAGGATGAGAAAAAGGAAATACAGCAAAGAGCAACAGCCTATGCACGAAACTATTTAGACTTTGCACAGGGAGGGAAGGCTATAAAATTTATGAATAGTGTAGTCCCTTATTTGAATGCAGGCTTCCAGGTTACCAGAGGTAGTTTAAGAGCAGCACAGAGAAATCCTAAAGTGTTCTGGTCCAAGATGGCTCAGCTTGGAGCTACGGCCACAGCTCTTACAGCATACAACCTGGGAATGTTTCAAAGTGATGACGATGAAGAAGCTCAAGAAAGAAAGCAATACTATTTGAATGATATTTCTGATCGGAGGAAAGCAGATAACTTTATTATCATGACTCCCATAAACTATGAAAAGAACGGTAAGAAGCATTATGTATACTTTGCTTTTCCTAAAGACAACGCTCAAAAGACTATAGCCGGATGGTTTGAGGGAGCTACAGCAGCAGCTACCGGAGAAAAAGGACAATTGTTAAATCAACAGAGATGGATGGAACTGCAATCTCTTGTTCAGAACGTGACTGATCTTGGCAACCTTCCACCTGTACAAAGTGCTATAATGGGGTCTAAACTAAATAAGGATTTGTATTGGCAAACAGACATATGGTCAGGCCGGGATATGGGTAAATATAAATCAGAAGAGTACACGCCTGGATTAACGCCACAAAGATTCATTAAGGCCGGAGAATGGAGTGAGCAAGTATCAGAGGCATTAGGTTTAGAGGGCAGTTTATCTCCAGCTCGACTACAATATTTTACTAGCCAGTTTACAACTAAAAGTAATGTAATTGGGACCATGATAGGGGAAGCATTAGATGCTACTGTCGGAGGATTAGATAAAGAAACAGAGCAGTTGATTAATAAATCTGTAGGTGAGCAGTTGGTAACGCAACCATTTAGTCGTAGGTTTTTTAAGAAAACATCTCCCTATACTAAGAAGAGTCATGCGAAAGAGGAGATGCAGAAGATTAATGCAGAGCGTCAAAAAAATGACAACAAGCTAAAACCTCTTTTAAGGGCGGAGAAATATTCAGAAGCTATGGAGTTCATAGCTGATCAAGAAGATCCTATGGAAATGCAAAGGCTCCTAACTAAATTCACTGACGAGTTTAAGAAAATACAAGGTGTTGATTATCGCATAAGAGAATTAGGATTTGTAGCACCTAAAGCTCGGGCCAGAGCTTTTCATAAGATGTGGGTAGAAGCTGATAGTATAGGCAGGAGAAAATTGTTAGAGGGATCAGCTATGCTTGGGTATTTTAACAACGCAGAATTTACCAATGAGATTATGCAGTTGATGAACGCTGACGCTGAGTTTACGTTCGAGATTCCAGAGTAGGCAAAACCGCAGAAACCCTCTGTTGTAATTTTGTTTTCAAACCACAAAACTACAACTAATGGGTAATGTTATTTATAACGGTGGTGTTCAGCTAATCACTCAACCTACCTTCTTTCGATCGATCGATGTTACTGCTGCTGATTTCGATGGTACAGACACGGCTAACATTGCAGATTCCTTAAAGACTTCAGAGCAGAACGGGAGTAAGTTCAATCCGTGGAAAAAACCAGGTGGTTTTCTTGTTAAGCCAACAGGAGATGGCCTTATTGATGTGCTTACGTGGGAGGACTATGAGCGCAATGGAAAGGTTGTGGACGATGCTTTAGCACAATCCCTTCAAGGCACAGGTGGTAAGTGGGCTGAGGAGCGTGTAATAAAAGTATACACCAGCTCAGCAGTGAAGACTATGGACATAGGAACTATCTTGTAATGACTCAGATAGCAGTAGCCATATCGACTTACACACAGAAAGGAGATAGTGCAGGCACGAGTCCTTTCAATCCAGATGCAGAAGCTTTGTTTGCAAGGATGACAGTTCAACCTTCGGAGGCTGAAAGGTATATCTATTCGGATGCTATCGATGCATTGCAGTTAGCAGGTATTTGGGATCAGTTGGACGCTATATATTCATATGGAGTCCATGACGAGCAGGCAGCCTTATTGAATTGGAAAGGAGCGACTTTTGATTGCACTAACAATGGAGCGCATTGGAAGCAGTATGCAGGATATGTTGGTGATAATGGAACGACTACAGGATATTTAGATACGGGCTTGAATCCTGCTGTTGATGTGGTAAACTACGGATTGAGTGATGCTACAATTGGTTTTGCTCTTGATTTGGTTGAATATGATAATGGTAAAAAGCCTATTGGTGTTGCTACGGCTGCACAAGACTCACAGATTTCTATGGGAGATACTACTACAGTTACCAAAATTAATACTAATGGTTTAACGATACATCCTAATGTGAGTAGAGATGTCGTCTGTATAAGCACACGAAGAGATGCGAGTAATATTTATTCCTATATAAACAAGGATGAATTTATTGGAACAACAGGAACGGGTGCTATTCCAAACGGGAATTTTTACGTGTGTGCTGTAAATAATACAGCAATAGTTTCGGATGATGATCATACGAAAAATAATGTAAGCTTTGCTTTTATAGGAGCGCAGTTAAGTCAAGCACAATCTGAAGTATTAACGGATATCATTAACACTTTTAATGAGGCTATACGACCTGTTGATGTGTCAGCTCTTTACTTGTTTGATAGAATGAATGTGCAGCCTACAGAAGCACAAAAAGTTATTTATAATACGGCTATTTCTGATTTAAGAAGTGCAGGGATTTGGACTAAGCTTGATGTTTTATGTGGTCTTGGGGTTCATGATCCTCAAGCAGGTAGAAGAAACTGGCGTTCTGATGATTATAATGCGCAAAACGTAGGGGCTGCATTTGATGACTATTTTGGTTACAACGGAGGGGGTGTCAATGGGTATTTAACAACACAGTACATACCTTCAACTGATGGAAAATTTTACACATTAACAGAAGCTTCAATGGGTTTCTTCTGTGATTCAAACCTTTCAGATAATGAGGATTATATGGGGGTAGATGATGCGGCAGGGGGGCGAGTTTCAGAATTGCGACTAACAGGGACGAGTTGCAATCATTATTTAAATGGCGGGTTTGCAAGTACAACCATATCAGCAAGGAACACTTCATTTATTTCAAGCAGGGTAGATTTGAACAACAGAGATTTTTACGAGGGAAAAACTAAGACTTCTTATTCTTCATTTGCTAATGGTGTTCCAACAAACACGGTTTTTGTATTGACAGCTAATAATGCAGGTGTGCCTTCAGGTTCTACAGATGCGAACATCAACTGCTATTTCATGGGTGGTTATTTGACTACTACAGAAGTAGAAGATTTAATAGATATTATAAATCAATTTAACACTGACTATCGGGCGACAGAACCGGGGGCTGCCGTTACAGCAGACAGCGATACGGTAACAGCCGATAGTGATTCAGTAGATGCATCAGGAGGGACAATATAATGGCACAAGCTACTCTATATGAGGCTATGCAGAGCTTTCATGACCGTTGGATTGATGCTCTGGAAAAGAACAGTAGGAGGACTGTCGATAAGCTGGAACGTGATTGGCAAACTATCAACAATAATTGGGATCTGTACATCCAGGCAAAAGCAGAAGGTAATGATTCAGGAGCACTACAAGCCATTGATCAGATCGTGGAGATACTTGGGGGCGATATCGATGTTTCAGTTTTGCCGAACATAGGTGGGGTAGAAACAGAATTGGATGGATCAGAGAGTGTATTGGCAGTAACCACTAAGATTGATTTTGATGCTGACATAGGTACTACCAGCTATCGGTTGATCATCAATATACACGACAGCAATGGATATCCTATAGGGTATCAGTTGGGAGCACAGGAGTCTGATGGGTTTACTATCACACCGTCCTTTGCAGGAACCTTAACATATAACGCAAAAGTACTGGTATGAAAAAGTTAATATGTATCATAGCATTGTTGGTGACCACTCTTGGATTGCAGGGACAGTTCAGGAGTTTGTGGTATGAGGCTTCTCAGTATTACAAGCTAGGAGATTCTACAGTAACAGTGTGGGGGGATGACACTCTGACAAGTCCTGAGATGGTGCGATCAATCATAGATTGGTATTTTAATAATGTGACTATTGATTCTGCTCTCTATGCTGATACTTCAGGTTTCACTATGATGGCGGATAGTAGTTTTTATAGCGACACTTCCGGCTATTCCTACAAGTCAGACAGTGCTAATCATTCAGATACGAGTAATTACGCTTTTAAGGCCGACACAGCAACTTTTAGTGCTCAGTCAGGGTATTCAGACACCAGCGGGTTTTCGTGGTTTAATGATAGCTCTAATTGGGCTGACAGTGCTTTATATGCAGACACTGCAGGGTATGCTTTCCCTGTTAATAATGTTATCAATGTATCGCCATCAGGGGGAGAGTATACTTCCATTGCTGAGGCTTTAAATTCTATTACCAACAGTGGTCCAACCGAAAGGTATGAGATACGAGTAGGTCCAGGGATATACATAGAACCTAATCCTATGGTGGTTCCTTCCTATTGCATTGTTAAGGGAGGGTCATTAG
>JAAUYM010077626.1_pt1 | contig 59161 bp, 53 predicted proteins | sample 7278001 | NCBI WGS metagenome assembly JAAUYM01 (sample SAMN14350224, study PRJNA611818) | marine sediment metagenome | isolation source: surface marine sediment (1.8m) | place: French Polynesia: Moorea | collected 2018-08
AGGAAGGCCAGATTATTTTATTTATAGATGAAGTGCACACGATGGTCGGTGCCGGCAAGGCAGAGGGCGCAATGGATGCCGGTAACATGTTAAAGCCGGCGCTTGCGCGTGGCGAGTTACATTGTATTGGTGCAACGACGCTGGATGAGTACCGTGAAAATATAGAGAAAGATGCTGCCCTGGAACGACGTTTTCAGAAGGTACTGGTTAATGAACCAAGTGTTGAAGATACGATCGCCATTCTGCGCGGATTAAAAGAGCGTTATGAAGTACACCACAACGTACAAATTACCGATCCCGCCATCGTCGCTGCAGCAACATTATCAACACGCTATATCACAGACAGACAGCTACCGGATAAGGCAATTGATTTGATCGACGAATCTGCCAGCCGTATCAGCATTGAAATTAATTCCAAACCGGAATCCATGGATAGACTGGAGCGCCGCCTGATCCAGATGAAAATTGAACGAGAGGCACTGAAAAAGGAAAACGATCCGGCTTCGAAGAAGCGCCTTGACCTGCTTGAAAGCGAAATCAGTGATACCGAGCGGGAATTCAAGGACCTCGAAGAAATCTGGGTTGCGGAAAAAGCTGCCTTGCACGGTTCACATACAATTAAGGAAAAACTGGAACAGGCCAGGATCGAATTTGAGGCAGCAAAACGTGCTGGTGATTTGAATACGATGTCCGAGTTGCAATACGGCACGATACCGGAACTGGAAAAACAGCTGGATATGGCTGGCCAGGCTGAAATGCAGGATATGAAACTATTGCGCAACAAGGTTACCGAAAACGAGATTGCCGAAGTTGTCGCAGCATGGACTGGTATTCCTGTTAGCAAGATGCTTGAAGGAGAAAAGGAAAAGCTGCTGCAAATGGAAGAAGCACTGCACCAGCGTGTGGTAGGCCAGGACCAGGCTATCAAGGCGGTCGCCAATGCGATACGACGCTCGCGCGCGGGTTTATCCGACCCGCAAAAACCGAATGGCAGTTTCCTTTTTCTTGGCCCTACCGGTGTTGGTAAAACCGAATTGTGTAAAAGCCTGACCGAATTTATCTTTGATAGTGAGGACGCGATGATACGCATCGATATGTCCGAGTTTATGGAAAAACATTCCGTCGCCCGCTTGATCGGCGCACCTCCTGGCTATGTTGGCTACGAGCAGGGGGGATACCTGACCGAGGCAGTTCGCCGCAGACCCTACAGTTTGATCCTGCTGGATGAAATTGAAAAAGCACATAATGATGTCTTTAACATACTGCTACAGGTGTTGGATGATGGCCGACTCACAGATGGTCATGGCCGTACCGTCGACTTCCGTAACACGGTCATTGTTATGACGTCTAACCTTGGCTCAAACCTGATACAGGAAATGACCAACGATTCGGAATACAACACGATGAAAGAAGTGGTCATGCATGAGGTGAGTCAGCATTTCAGGCCAGAGTTTCTAAACCGCATTGATGAGGTGGTCGTATTCCACGCTCTGTTACAGGAACAAATCAGCGCCATCGCAGGTATACAGCTATCGCGCTTGCGCCAGCGTCTTGCAGAACAGGAAATGTCACTGGAAATCAGTGATGCGGCAATCAATCATCTGGCACAAACTGGTTTTGATCCCGTTTACGGCGCGAGGCCATTAAAGCGTGCTATCCAGGACGAGGTAGAGACACCAATCGCAGAGAAAATTCTGTCTGGTCAATTTGGTCCAGAGTCTGTGATCCACGTCGACTACGCGGAAAGTGCACTGCAGTTCAGCCAGAAGGAGGCCAATGCAGCCTGAAGTTTTACGGAAATACCTGTATTTTCGGTTGCATCAGCTTAATTATTCTCTGTTTTTACCCTAAAACTGTTGGTTATTTTTCTCATATATTCTAATATTTAGCTGTCATACTTGATATTCACAGGGTCAAGGTGCAGCAATGGCTGTTTCTAACAGAAAAATTAATCTCGGCGGTCTGGCCAGAAAGCTGGTTGTTGACGGCCTGCTGGATGAAGAAAAAGCCCAGTCAGCCTGGGAAGCCGCGCTCAAGAAAAAAACCCCGTTTGTCTCCTACGTTGTCGCTGAAAAAATGGTTGCAGCGGGCGAAGTGGCGATTGCTGCTTCCAGCGAATTTGGCTTCCCACTAGTCGATATCAATTTGCTCGATATAGACCCGGACGTTGTAAAACTCGTCAAAGAAGACCAGATCAAGAAACACCATGCCCTGCCGATTTTCAAACGCGGCAAACGTCTTGCCGTTGCTATTTCCGACCCCACCAATATACAGGCGCTGGATGAAATCAAGTTTGCGACAGGTCTCAATACCGATGCCGTCATAGTAGAAGAAGACAAACTCGCAAAGACCATTGAAAAAGCACTCGAAGACGCTGACGGCGGCCTCGGTGACATGGATGATGAAGATTTCGAGGATCTTGACGATCTGGAAGTAGCCGAAGAAGGCGGCGATGCCGGTGATGATGACTCTGATGTTGACGATGCGCCAGTTGTACGTTTTGTAAACAAGGTGCTACTGGATGCCATCAAAAAAGGCGCATCTGACCTTCACTTTGAACCCTACGAAAAGGTATATCGAGTACGGTTTCGTATTGATGGTGTCTTGCAGGAAGTGGCAAAACCACCATTAACCCTATCTAACAAGATTGCCGCCCGTATCAAGGTCATGTCCCGACTGGATGTGTCCGAGCGCCGCGTCCCGCAGGATGGACGTATCAAGCTGAAGCTATCCAAGACCAAGTCGATCGACTTTCGTGTAAACACGTGCCCAACGTTATTTGGTGAAAAGGCCTGTATGCGTATCCTGAACTCGGACGCTGCGGCACTGCAGATTGACCAGCTGGGCTACGAGGATTTTCAGAAAGAACTATTCCTTGAAAACCTGCATAAACCATACGGCATGTTCCTCGTTACCGGACCAACCGGTAGTGGTAAAACTGTGTCACTTTATACCGGCATCAATATTATCAACGAGGTAGATGTTAATATTTCTACCGCTGAAGACCCGGTCGAAATCAACCTGATGGGTGTAAACCAGGTACAGGTTGACGAACGCACGGGCATGACATTTGAAAAGGCGCTGAAGGCCTTCCTGCGCCAGGATCCGGATATCATTCTGGTTGGCGAGATACGTGATCTCGGCACCGCCTCGATTGCAGTAAAGGCCGCGCAAACCGGTCACATGGTGATGTCGACACTGCATACTAACGATGGCCCGCAAACACTGACCCGTCTTCAGGATATGGGCATCCAGGCGTTCGCGGTTGCCACCAGTATCAACCTTATTACGGCTCAGCGACTTTGCCGACGGCTCAACTCCGGGAATATGGTGCCGTCCGAGATACCACCGGAAGCATTGAAAGATGAAGGCTTTCCTGAAGAGATGATCGAGAAGGGCCTCACAATTTATGAACCTGGAGAAGAATCCGAAGATAATCCGGGGTACAAAGGTCGAGCGGGTATTTACCAGGTCATGAATATATCCGACGCAATGAAACGCCTGATTATTGAAGGCGCAAACGCGGTGCAGCTCGCGGACCAGGCTGCTGCAGAAGGAATCTGGGATATCAGGCGCAGTGGGCTGCAGAAAGTAGCCGACGGCGTGACCAGCCTCACCGAGGTAAACCGAGTAACTGTTGAGTAAGGATTATGGCTGAAGCACAAAAAGCAGATATGTTTGTCTGGGAAGGCACGGATAAACAAGGGAAACGTGTTAAAGGTGAAATGACCGGGCAAAGTGAAGCGCTGGTTAAAGCCGTACTGAGACGCCAGGGTATTAATCCACTCAAATGCAAGAAGAAACCAAAACCGCTACTTGGCGGTGGCGGTAAAACCAAGATTACCCCAAAAGACATCACGGTATTTAGTCGCCAGTTGGCAACAATGATGTCCTCCGGTGTACCGTTGGTACAGGCTTTTGAAATTGTTGGACGCGGCCACGAGAATGCCGGTATGCAGGAATTGATTCTTGGGATCAAAGCCGACGTAGAAGCTGGTAACAACCTGACTGATGCATTAAAAAAACGCCCGATGCAGTTTAACGGGCTGTACTGCAACCTTGTAGAAGCGGGTGAGCATGCCGGTATCCTTGAAGCCATCCTGCACAAGATTGCGCTGTACATGGAAAAAACCGAGGCGCTGAAATCGAAGATCAAATCTGCGCTGTTCTACCCGTCAGCGGTTATTGTTGCTGCGATAATTGTTGTATCAATCCTGATGATTTTCGTTATTCCACAGTTTACTTCGCTATTCAGCTCGTTTGGTGCGGATCTGCCCGCCTTAACGCAGTTTCTGATCAATTGTTCAAATTTCTTTGTCGCCAACTGGTTTATGATGGGCGTTGTGGCCGGCGGCACGGTTTATGGTTTGATACAGCTAAAGAAACGATCGGTAACCGTCCAGCAATTCCTGGATCGTGCTAGTCTAAAAATACCGATAATTGGCGAAATCCTCGAAAAATCCGCTATTGCCCGCTTTGCCCGCACACTTGAAACCATGTTTGCCGCTGGTACACCACTGGTCGAAGCCATGACTTCTGTGGCAGGTGCCTGTGGTAATATCGTTTTCTATGAAGCAACCATGAAGATGAAAGACGAAGTTGCTACCGGTACACAGCTACAGGCGGCCATGCGCGAGTCCGGTCTGTTTCCAAACATGGTTGTGCAGATGGTTGCGATTGGTGAAGAATCTGGTGCTATTGACACCATGCTTGGCAAGGTTGCTGACTGGTACGAGCAGGAAGTGGACGATGCCGTTGAGGCACTAACCAGCCTGCTGGAACCAATGATCATGGCTTTCCTTGGTGTTGTCATCGGTGGCATCGTTATTGGCATGTACCTGCCAATCTTCAAGATGGGTTCCGTCGTATAATCGTTACCTGCAACCTGTTCTTGCGAACAGGTATCAACATTCTCTGCTTCAAGTAAAGGTCTGCTTGTGTCATTAATTATTGATCTGTTTACCTCGCAACCGACTTTTTACCTGGTGACAGTCTTTATCTTCAGCCTGTTAGTAGGTAGTTTCCTCAATGTTGTGATCCTGCGCCTGCCGGTGATGATGAAGAAGGAATGGCGCGAAGAATGTTGTGAGTTTCTGGAGCTGGAGAATACACAAGCCGCGCAGGAAAGCTTCAACCTGGTTTTTCCACGCTCGCGTTGCCCCAAGTGCGGACATCTCATCACCGCGCTCGAGAATATCCCTGTCATTAGCTATCTTTTTTTAAAAGGTCGCTGCAGTGAGTGTGGAACAAAGATTCCAATCCGCTACCCGGCAATCGAGCTTTTGACTGCATTGATGTCAGTCTGCGTTGCGTTTTATTTTGGTGTAACGATCCAGGCACTGTTTGCTATCTTCCTGACGTGGGCGCTAATTTCGCTAAGTATCATTGATATCGACGAACAGTTATTGCCTGACAACATTACCCTCCCGGTCATGTGGCTTGGTATTGCCCTGAACGTGTTTGGCGTTTTTACTACCTTACAGGCAAGTGTCCTTGGTGCAATTTTTGGTTACGGTTCGCTATGGATTGTATACATTGTTTTCAAGCTGGTAACGGGTAAAGAAGGTATGGGCCATGGCGACTTTAAACTATTGGCCTTGCTGGGCGCATGGTTTGGCTGGCAAGTGTTACCGCTGGTTATTGTAATGTCTTCGCTGGTTGGTGCCATTATCGGTATTAGCATGGTCATTTTTAAGTCTCACGATCGCACCGTACCTATTCCATTCGGTCCTTACCTGGCAATAGCCGGCTGGATCAGCATGATTTGGGGCTCTTATATTATGTCTGCATATCTTAATCTCATGCTCTGATAATGGGCTCACCCTTGACGATAGCGATGACCGGGGGGATAGGCAGCGGAAAAACAACCGTAGCCAACCTGTTTTCAAGCAAGGGTGTACCTGTCATTGATTCCGATCTAATTGCCCGGGAAATAGTCGAGCCTGGAAAACCTGCATGGCAAAGCATTGTCGATGAGTTTGGAGAAGAAACGCTGAATGCAGACCAAACACTCGACAGAAAAAAACTTGCACAGGTGGTTTTCAATGACCCGGCCAAAAAACGTTTGCTGGAATCGATACTTCACCCCCGGATTTATGCTGAAATCGATAGCAGAACAAAACAACAAGACTTTCCATATTGCATCATTGTGATACCTTTGTTGTTGGAAACTGACTCTGCAAGCAGGTTTGATAGAATTTTGGTGGTAGACGTACCGGAAGAAGTGCAAATGCAACGTACCCTGGCTAGAGACAATTGCACAAAAGACCTTGTAGAGCGGATCATGGCGGCACAGGTCTCGCGGACTGTAAGACTGGCAGCAGCGGACGATGTCGTCAGTAACGATGTTACAATCGAACAATTACAGGGTCTGGTCGATGAACTACATGATCGATACCTGGGCCTTGCTGGCTAACAAGACAAATTTGCAGATAACTCGTGTCCAACAAGATCACATATGAACAACCTCTGAACGAACGCGTCAGAAACCTGTTAAGGCTGGAGCATTTATTTGATCTGATTGAAAGCAATATGGTCGAGTTAAATAGCTGGCATAGCCGCTTCATACTTGAAGCAATGCTTGAAATACTCGACTTACTCTCGCGATCTGATTTAAAAGCTGAATTGATCAAGGAACTGGAAAAGCACGCCACGATGTTGAACGGGCTACGTGACAACCCGGCAGTTGATCCAGTTCGGTTAAATTCGATTTCTGCCCGAATTACTGAATTACTGGATAACCTGAAGGCGGGAAATTATCAACCAGGTTCACAACTCAAAAATGATGAGCTCGTTACCAGTTTTAAACAAAGGGTTTCAATTCCGGGTGGCACCTGTAACTTCGACCTGCCAAGGTTTCATCATTGGCTAAACCTGCCGCAGGGTGCGATGAAAGACAATATGGTTAACTGGTTTAGCGATCTTGATCCCATAAAGCAGGCGGTAAATCTAACTCTGGACATGATACGTAACAGCTCACAACCCAGTGCTGAAACCGCGACAGAAGGGTTTTATCAAAAACCTATTGACAGTAATGTCGCTTGTCAGCTGATCAGGGTTAAGCTGCCATTAACAAGCCCTTTTTATCCGGAAATAAGTGGCGGCAAACATCGTTTTACAATCCGTTTTATGGACAACCTGTCAACCAGCAGCCGTTCAACACAGACCAGTGACAATGTTGACTTTGAATTACACTGCTGCATGTTATGAATAAAACAGTAGCCTGCCCAAATTGCGATAAACCTGCTGTAATGGATAGCAGTAACAGGTTTCGTCCATTTTGTTCTGAAAGATGCCGGCTTATAGACCTTGGCGAATGGGTTCAGGAAGGCTATGCAATATCTGATCGAGAATCAGCGTCACATTCACACCTGGATGATGAACAGGATCCCTATTCAAAACATTAGTTACGAATATATCTGACTTACTGGATTTTCTGCATCCCAGAAACCGGTAATCATGGCAACGCCGTGCGCTCCATAACTCCTGGCAGTTTCCAGATCTGACACTTTCATACCGCCTAGTGCATAGACAGGAAGTGGAGTACTGTTGATTAACTGATGAAACGCTTGCCAACCGATGGGTAAAACATCAGGGTGCGTTGTTGTTGCCTGCACTGGCGATAAAAAAACATAATCAACGTCCAGTCTTTTTGCCTGCTGCAGTTCATCATCATTATGGCAGGAGGCGCCAAGAATATAGTCGTTACTAATTGGTCTTTCCGAATAATCAAACAAGCGGCTTGCTTTTAAATGCAATCCATCAACGGGAAGCCTGTGTATATCTGCTGCATGCCCGTTTAATACCAATTGAATATGTTTATCAGTGTTCAACGACTGGATTTGCTGCGCAATCTTGTCCAATTGATCTATCTTCATGTCATCAAACCTGAGCTGTAACATCACTGGACTATTGCTCGCGTCAACCAGCTGCTTAACCAATTCAAGATCAATCGTTTTCGGCTTACTGATAATGCAATAATCGGACAACAGCAAACGAGTCACTATTCGTTGATTCGCTTCCGGGAATTGTATTTGATTTAAGTCACCTATTGATGCCCATTGAATTTCTTGCTGTTCACGTCCTTCTGGTTCGCCTCTAAATCTTGTAACACTATAAATATCCAGTAAGACTTTTTTATCAGCATAGGTATGCTCAACTTGCAGTAATGGTGACGACTCCTCTACCGTAATCCCCAGTTCTTCATGCAATTCCCTGATTAAGGCGGCTTCTATTGTTTCTCCTGCATGTATTTTTCCGCCAGGGAATTCCCAATAACCCGCAAGGTGTTGATGTGTCCCGCGTTTGGAAATTAATACAGCGCTTTGATTATTATTGAAGATAACGCCAACTGCGACGTGGACCTGTTGCATGGATAATCAGGTTCGGTATTCCGCGTTAATCGTTACGTAGTCATGAGAAAGATCTGTAGTCCAGATAGTTTCTGAATGTGTGCCTGACTGCAAGTCTATGGTAATAACTGGTTCAGCCCTGGACATCACTGCCTGTCCCTGTTCCTCGGTATAATCTGGTGAACGCTGTCCGTTAGTTACTATACATACGTCATCAAGCCAGATTTTTAATTGCTTGATATCGATGCTGTCTACTCCAGTACTCCCGACTGCGGCAAGAATTCTTCCCCAGTTAGCATCGCTTGCATTGAGCGCAGTTTTAACCAATGGTGAGTGAGCAACCTGATATGCAATGGCCAGACAATCTGTTTTACTTAAACCATTCTGCACATTGATAGTAACAAATTTCGATGCGCCCTCGCCGTCCCTGACAATTGCCTGGGCAAGCCATATACATATCTCATCAAGGCAGGAAACAAATGCCTGCTTATCTTCATCAGTATTAACAGGTTTGTTTCCAGCAGCGCCGGTTGCCATTACCACAAAGGAATCATTTGTTGATGTATCTCCATCAACAGTAATCCTGTTAAAAGACCTGTTCACTGCTTGCTGCGATGCCTGTTGCAAGACCGTGTTATCAATACAGGCGTCTGTTGCGATGTATGCGAGCATAGTTGCCATATTGGGTTTAATCATGCCGGCACCCTTGGCAATACCTGTAAACGTCACTGTTTGACCACCTATCTCAGCTTGTAAAGAAACAGCTTTCGGGATGGTGTCAGTCGTCATGATAGCTTCTGCTGCCATTCGCCAGTTATCCGGCGATAATTTATTTTTGAGTTGTGGAAAACTGGATGTCATTGCTTCTACCGGCAGGTATTCACCGATAACGCCAGTAGAAAAAGGAAGGACTTGTTCGACGTTAACACTACAGTTTGCAGCCAGGCTTGTGCACAGTTCGCGAGTATCGGCAAGGCCTTGCTCACCAGTACCGGCATTGGCATTTCCAGCATTGATCAACAGGTAGCGGGGGTTATTCTGTGCCAGATGATCTTTTGCTACGATGACTGGCGCCGCGCAGAACCTGTTCTGAGTAAACATAGCCGCAACGGACGTGCCCTCACTGAGCTCAAACAAGACCATGTCATCACGTGATTTGTTATTGTAGATACCTGCAGAGCAGGTAGCCAAGGCTATACCATCGATAGCTAGCAGGTTATCCGGTGGAACTAATCCTACGGCCATTACCCTGAGTTTCCTATTTCAGGCGACCATGGCACTGCTTATATTTTTTACCGGAACCACACGGGCAAGGCTGATTTCTGCCAATTTTTGGCTGTTGCCTTGTAAAAGGCTGTGGTTGTACCTGTGGCTGGCTGGCAGCCTGCGGGCCCGCTGCACCTTGCTGTGGACCAGTGTCATGAAGACTATCTGGTGCATCAGGATGATTAAAACTCATATTTTGTTCATGCTGCTTGTTTTCCGCCGCCTCGACATCATGCTCCGTGCGGATAGATACCTTGGCCAGGAACACCACAACGTCGTGCTTTACTCTATCGAGCATCTGCACGAAAAGGTCAAACGCTTCACGCTTGTATTCCTGTTTTGGATTCTTTGCTGCGAAGCTACGTAGATGTATGCCTTGTCGTAACTGGTCCATGGCAACAAGATGATCTTTCCAATGTCTATCAAGTACATCAAGCATGATTTGTTTTTCAATACGACGCATTAAATCCGACGTAACAGTTTGTTCTTTCTCTGAAGCCTTAGCAGTAATACTTTCCAGTATTTTGTCCCTGAGTGTTTCCTCATGCAGGCTCTTTTCTTCGTCCAACCACTGTTGAATAGGAAAATCCGCATCAAACTCATGTAATAGGGCTTCTTCCAAACCTTTGATATCCCAGAGTTCATCCATGCTTCCCCGTGGCATATACTCATCGATGACTGAATTGACAACATCATCACGCATCGCTGTCACTTCGGAAGCTACGTTTTCACCATCAAGCAATTCATTACGTTGCTCATAAATGACTTTTCGTTGATCGTTTGCAACGTCATCAAAATCAAGCAGGTGTTTTCGAATATCAAAGTTATGTGCCTCAACTTTACGTTGGGCATTTTCTATCGCCTTCGTCACCAGACGCGATTCAATCGCCTCGCCTTCTTCCATTCCAAGTTTCTGCATGATTGCTGAAACTTTATCGGAGGCAAAAATGCGCATCAGGTTATCATCCAGTGACAGATAAAAACGGCTGGAACCCGGGTCGCCTTGCCTGCCAGAACGTCCCCTTAGCTGATTATCAATACGCCTTGATTCGTGCCTTTCCGTACCAATTATATGCAGTCCGCCACTCTCAATGACTTTACTATGTAATTGCTTCCACTCGTCAAACAGCTTGGTTTTGTCTGTTTCAGAAGGATCATCCAGTGCCTGCAAAGACGCTTCGTAATTACCACCAAGCACAATGTCGGTGCCTCGGCCCGCCATGTTAGTAGCGATGGTAACTGCACCAGGCCTACCGGCCTGTGCAACAATTTCTGCTTCTTTCTGGTGAAATTTTGCGTTTAATACCTGGTGCGAAATGCCTGCCTTATCCAAAAGTCTCGATAAGTATTCCGACACTTCAATAGATGCGGTACCAACAAGAACTGGCTGCTGTTTCTGCTGACATTCATTTATATCTTCAATGATGGCATCAAATTTTTCCTTGGCCGTTAGATAAACCACATCACTTTGATCATCACGCACCATGGGCTTGTGTGTAGGTATAACGATTACTTCGAGGCCATAAATCTGCTGGAATTCAAACGCCTCGGTATCGGCAGTACCAGTCATGCCGGATAGCTTGTTGTATAAACGGAAATAATTCTGATACGTAATGGATGCCAGGGTCTGGTTTTCATTTTGAATAGGTACATTTTCCTTGGCTTCGACAGCCTGATGTAAACCATCAGACCAGCGGCGTCCTTCCATTGTGCGACCGGTAAATTCATCAACAATGATGACCTGGTTATCCTTAACGATGTAGTCCACATCGTTCTTAAATAAGTGGTGTGCCCTGAGTGCTGCATTCAGGTGATGAAATATGCCGATATTAACCGGGTCATAGAGGCCCTGGTCTTCCTCGATAATGCCAGCGTCGCGCAGAAGTTCTTCCACGCGTTCGTGGCCGCTCTCTGTAAGAAAAGCCTGCTTCGATTTCTCATCAACGGTAAAGTCACCGGGACCGTCTTCTTCCAGTTGGGGCTGCAAAGCCGGAATGAGTTTATCTATTGAGATATATAGTTCGGAACGATCATCTACGGCACCGGATATAATCAATGGGGTTCTGGCCTCATCAATCAGGATCGAATCAACCTCATCCACAATGGAAAAATTCAGTCCACGCTGGACACGTCCTTCCGGGCTGAATGCCATGTTGTCGCGCAGGTAATCAAAACCAAATTCATTATTGGTACCGTAGGTAATGTCGCAGGCGTAGGCCTCTTTTCGTTCTTCACCACTCAAGCCAGAAACTATAACCCCCGTTGTTAAACCCAGGTACGAATAGAGTTTTCCCATCCATTCGGAGTCACGTTTTGCAAGGTAATCGTTAACAGTAACGATGTGTACACCGTTACCCGTTAAAGCATTGAGATATGCAGCCAGCGTGGCAACAAGGGTCTTACCTTCGCCGGTTCTCATTTCCGCAATGTTGCCATTGTGCAAGACCATGCCACCAATTAATTGCACATCGAAATGACGCATATTGAGAGCACGTTTTCCTGCCTCCCTGACCAACGCAAAAGCTTCAGGTAATAAATCATCGAGGTGTTTACCTTCGGCCAATTGTTGCCTGAAATCTGCTGTCTTACTGGGAAAATCGGATTCCGTTAATGATTGGAACTCTTCTTCCAATGCATTAATGCGCTGTACCGCCTTAGCGAGTTTTTTTACAACCCGGTCATTTCTGGAACCAAATATTTTTTTCGCGACTGTAGTTATCATTTCTAATGCTGACTAATCATACTCACAGCAAGGCAACTGCTGTGTTGTGTAAAGGGTGTATTAACTTAATCGAAACAGGGTTAGTTTATGGAGCGGAGCTTTCTGGGATTAACTGCCTTGCCATTCGTAACAACTTCAAAGTGCACATGGGGTCCGGTAGCACGACCGGATGACCCCATCAATGCGATGGTTTGTCCCTTCTCAACTTTTTGCCCAACTGTCACAAGGTTTTTCTTATTGTGTGCATAACGGGTTTGATAACCATTGCCATGGTTGATCTCAACCATATTGCCATAACCATAACGTAGACCTGACCAGGTAACGATTCCGGAAGCGACAGCAATGATCGGTGAGCCTGTTTTACCCGCGTAATCGATACCCTCATGAAACTCAACCTTACCGGTAATCGGATCGGTGCGCTTGCCAAACAATGATGAAACCCAGCCTTGCTTAATCGGCTTGCCAACCGGTGTAGTCTCATTTTGCAAACTTCTATCTATAAGCATGGATTCTATCGCCGCCAATTTCTCTGACCGATCGTTAATTTGAGCATCAAGTCTTTCCAGCGCGGTAATAAAGTCATTGACCTTGATTGAACCCTGAACTGACTCTGGTTTAGGACCACCTATACCGGGTGTCGTTCCCATATCAAAGTCGATATCACTGATATCTGCCATATCGGCAAGACGCGAACCCAGTGCATCAAGGCGAAGAATGTGTGCCTGCATTTGACTAAGTCGGGAAGCTAATGCATCCAGGTTTTTTTCGGCATTTTGCTGGGCTTCCTCCAGCATTGCTTTTTGCGCGTTCATTTCCCTGTGCCAATCTGGCGCAGCCTGGGAATAGAGAGTTTTTATAGAAGAACGAGTCTGCGCCATGCTATGCGTCTTACCAGCATAAAACATAACCGCAGAGGTTAGGAGTATTACCACTGCCAGAAAATACAGCCCTAGCGGCCCCAGGTTAATGGCCCGACTGCTTGTCTTACTTTTTGGTATCAGTATGACGTGCATAATTCTGTATCGGCAAAATCTGTTAAAATCCTTATATGGTAAGAAGTCGTCAAAATAGCAAATGCAGGACTATCGAGTCTCTGGTAGCTAAAGAATCTTCTCCTCTACAAAACCTAGTAAAAAAAGCTCAAAGAATCCAGCAACTTGGGCAAAAACTTGAAACCCATCTCGATCCTTCACTTCAGGGTAATTTCACCCTGGCTAATATTCATGAAGGCGTAGCCACAATTATGGCAGATTCCTCTGCCTGGGCGACACGTCTTCGTTATCAAATTCCCGTCATTCTTGATGTGCTGACAAATCAGCTTGGGCAAAACCATGTTAAAACGGTAAGAATCAAAATTGCCCATCAACATCAAAATGAACGCACGAAAGATAAACAGACAATCAGTCTTTCCAGTGAAGCTGCTTCCTATTTAACCAGAACCGCCGACGCTTTCGGCGACAGTCCTATCCGTGACTCATTATTAAAAATAGCGAGCAACCAGAAAGCTAAAGACTAGCTCGCTGTAATTGCCTGCATAAATGAAATCGGGGCCTTGGTTTCTTCTTCAAACGTAACCAGTTCCCACGCACTTTCATCTTCAATTAATTTCATTAGTAACGCATTGTTTAATGCGTGCCCGGATTTGTATCCGCTAAATGAACCTATAAGGCTGTGCCCGAGCAAGTACAAATCGCCAATCGCATCAAGAATCTTGTGCTTGACGCATTCATCTTCGTAACGCAAACCGTCTTCGTTGAGGATGCGATAATCGTCAACCACCACCGCATTATCCAGACTGCCGCCGAGTGCCAGGTTGTTCTCTCTTAACAACTCAACGTCGCGCATAAAACCAAAGGTTCTTGCTCTACTCACTTCTTTTACAAATGACGTAGTAGAAAAGTCAATTTCTGCCTGGCAATGACGTTCTTCGAATGCAGGATGATCAAACTCAATTGTGAAGCCAACCTTGAAACCTTCAAATGGTTCAAACATTGCAGACTTGCCATCATGCTCCACACGTATTTTCTTTTTAATACGCATAAACTGCTTGGCCGCTTTTTGTTCTTCAACACCGGCCGACTGAATAAGGAATACGAAAGGACCAGCACTACCATCCATGATTGGCACTTCATCTGCACTTAGATCAATGTAGGCGTTATCGATGCCGAATCCGGCAAGGGCTGAAAGTAAATGTTCTACGGTAGAGATACGTACATCGCCATTAACCAGTGTAGTAGACAACTGCGTGTCACCAACGTTATCGGGACGAGCCGGTATTTCAACTGCAGGGTCCAGGTCTACGCGCCTGAAAATGATGCCGGAATTTACTGGTGCGGGCCTCAGCGTCAGGAACACCTTTTTTCCGGTGTGTAGCCCGACACCCGTCGCCCGGATGACGTTCTTAAGAGTACGTTGGTTAATCATGCGAGTTTTTCGAACCTATAGCTATTAATAAAAAATCTAGTTATCTATTTGTATTATAGGCAATTTTAATGCCATAAAAGCGAAAAAACCAGTTTTCGCCCGAAAAAGCCGCTGTACTATACCACGTAATCAGTAAAAACTAATCCGCCTGTCTACGTAAAAATGCTGGAATATCAAGGTAATCCGTATCCCCAGCGGGATTTTCGGCATTCCCCTCTGCTCCCTCATTGCGAGTTGTAATTGGTCGATCATACAACTTGTAGTCATCTGGCTTAATATCACTATTTGATACGACTCTCATGCCTCCTGCACCATCTTTGGTCAATTTATCTTTCATAACGTTACCCAGTCCAGTTGCCACAATTGTGACCCTGATATCACCCGACATTTCCGGATCAATTACCGTGCCCACGACGACCGTGGCGTTATCAGACGCGAATTCCTTGACCGTACTGCCAATCTCGTCGAACTCACCAATTGCCAAATCCATACCGGCGGTAATGTTGACCAGGATTCCTCTTGCACCGGAAAGGTTCACATCTTCAAGTAATGGACTCGAAATCGCAGCCTCTGCGGCAACCTTGGCCCGATCCTCACCCTGTGCTTTACCGGAACCCATCATGGCCATACCCATTTCGGACATAACGGTACGCACATCAGCGAAGTCGACATTGATCAATCCCGGGCAGGTAATCAGTTCTGCTATGCCCTGCACCGCTCCAAGTAACACATCATTCGCTGCACTGAACGCATTTAACAAGCTGACATCTCTACCGAGTACGCTAAGTAGTTTTTCATTAGGGATGGTAATCAACGAATCCACGAACTGACTCAGTTCCTCAATACCCTGGTCGGCAACGGCCGCACGCTTTTTTCCTTCGAACGCAAACGGTCTTGTAACTACGGCGACAGTAAGGATACCCATCTCTTTGGCAACCTGCGCCACGATAGGAGCCGCGCCGGTTCCGGTTCCGCCACCCATGCCTGCGGTAATGAAGACCATGTCGGAACCTTCAAGAATATCCATGATGCGATCCCTGTCCTCGAGTGCTGCCTGCCTGCCAACATCCGGGTTGGCACCAGCACCCAGTCCCTTGGTCATATTTACCCCAAGCTGTAACATGGTTTTAGCCGTTGAATTTTTTAATGCCTGGGCATCTGTGTTAGCACAGATAAACTCCACGCCATCCATATTTGCCGTCAGCATATGTTGCAAGGCGTTACCGCCACCGCCACCGACACCTATCACTTTTATGACTGCTGCCTGATTTGCTGCATCAACTAGTTCAAACATTATATTTCCTCCTACTTTGAGTTACTGCTAATTAGAAGTTGCCTTGAAACCAACTTTTCATTCTTTCAAAAACACCTTTGAAACCTTCGTTTACATGTACCGGTGTACTACCCTCCTGCATCTGACGCTTACCAAACAAAAGCAGACCTACACCGGTTGAATAAATCGGACTTTTAACTACATCAGATAAACCTGAGACATACTGTGGAACGCCTAGACGCACTGGCATATGGAAGATCTCCTCTGCCAGTTCAATTGCGCCTTCCATTTTCGAACTGCCGCCTGTCAAGACGATGCCAGCAGCAATTAAACTTTCATAACCACTGCGTCGTAGTTCGGCCTGTACCAGTGAAAACAATTCCTCGTAACGGGGCTGCACAACTTCGGCCAGTGTCTGGCGTGATAAGCGCCTTGTTGGTCGATCACCAACGCTAGGTACCTCGATAGTTTCGTCATGGCTGGCAAGCTGTGTCAGACAGCAGGCGTACTGCATCTTGATATCTTCTGCGTGCTGGGTTGGGGTTCGCAGTGCGACGGCAATATCATTCGTCACCTGGTCGCCTGCTATCGGTATCACTGCTGTATGGTGAATGGCCCCGTCGGTAAAGACGGCGATGTCGGTGGTGCCACCACCAATGTCAATCATACAAACGCCCAGGTCCTTTTCATCGTCAGTCAGCACCGAGTAACTTGATGCCAGCTGTTCAAGAATAATGTCATCAACATCAAGACCACAGCGACGTACACACTTGACGATATTCTGTGCGGCACTTACAGCACCGGTAACCATATGGACCTTGGATTCAAGCCTGACACCGGACATACCAATGGGTTCTTTAACACCTTCCTGGTTATCAATAATGAATTCCTGCGGCAGTATGTGAAGAATCTTCTGATCTGCCGGTATGGCCACTGCCTTGGCTGCATCAATAACGCGATCAACATCGCCATAGGTCACTTCATTATCACGAATCGCAACAATACCGTGGGAGTTGAGACTTCGAATATGGCTACCGGCAATACCGGTATATACCGAATGTATTTCACAACCGGCCATTAACTCTGCCTCTTCTACAGCACGCTGTATCGAATGCACCGTTGATTCAATATTGACTACGACACCCTTTTTCAGGCCTCGTGATTGATTCGAACCAATACCAATAATCTCGATCTCGTCATCGACTGTTATCTCACCGACTATCGCCACGATCTTCGACGTGCCGATATCGAGTCCAACAATCAAGTTCTTGTCCGATTTTTTAGCCATTTAAACCGCCTTTATTCGCAACTTTCATAAACGAACCTGCTTTTTCCATTTAATTGAATAACCGTTGGTATAGCGCATATCTATTTTTTCAGTTTGCGCTATACGCCCTGATAAAGTTGTGGGAATCAGATTTAAAAAACGTTGAAAACGCTGTTCAAAATCACGTCGACCTAGAACAACATGAATACCGCTGACCAGCTTAAATGACCATGCACGACGATCGTCGAGTGTTAGCTCTGCGATAGTAAATCCAACTTTATTAACCTGCCTCTGCATATAGTTGAATCGATCCAACAACATTACTTCCGAACCGTCAGGCCCCGATAGTTTCTGTAGCCCCTGCGGTATGGTGTTTTTGTCCGGTTCAAAGTAGGTGCCTTCGATGTTAAGAAGACCAGTTTCTCTCCAGCGCACAGCCGGCACCTGTTCGGTAACAATGACTCGCAATGCATCAGGCCAGACCCGTTGCACCTTTACCTGGCTGACCCAGGGTTCTGCCAGTAATGCATCCCTTACTGCGTCTACATTGAGGCTAAAAAAACCACCGCGTACCTTGTCTGTGACGAGAAGTTGCAAATCAACAGGTGATAACCTGGTGAAATCACCTTCGATTCGGACTTGTTTTATCGGCATGGTGTCGTGATGAGAAAGATGTACACCGCCCATTACCAACATCGCCGCTAGTAGCAGTACCAACACGGTGCCAATCACTCGTGCGCGACGACCGTGTGCCGGCTGATCAAAATCAAGCTTATGAGGGTCGGCAACCATATCAATACCCATCAGTTACGCCACTCCTTGTTACTACTCTGTTCCATACTTGTCGCAAGAATCTGGATAACCAGCTGTTCGAAGGAGATACCGGCTTGTTTTGCTGCCATTGGCACAAGACTATGACTGGTCATACCCGGTACCGTGTTTACCTCTATCAACCACGGCTGTCCCTGTGAATCCATCATCATGTCTGCGCGGGCCCAACCACTTACCCCAAGGCTGTCACAGGCTTGTAAACCCAGTTCGCCAAGTTGTTGTTCCTGCGAGTCTGGAAGACCACACGGGCATATATATTGTGTATCGTCATCAATATATTTGGCCTGGTAGTCATAGAATTCGCGTTTTGTTTCCAGCTTGATAACCGGCAGAGCGTGACCATGCAAAATTGGCACTGTGTACTCGGCACCGGTTATCCAACGCTCTGCAAGTACCCTGTCATCATAAGTGCTGGCCTTTTGCCATGCCGTGCTTAGTTCTTCAGGCTCGTTCACCTTTGTAACACCAATACTGGAACCCTCGTGTACAGGCTTGACCATGATTGGCATACCCAGCTCTTCTGCTATCGCTTCCCAGTCACTGGCATGGTTGAGTTCTACTGCCTGCGGTGTTGGTAGACCATCGTTTTGCCAGATAGCCTTGCTTCGTGATTTATCCATGGCGAGGGCAGAGCCCAAAACAGTAGTTCCGGTGTAGGGCAAACCGATAGATTGCAATGCTCCCTGTATGGAACCATCTTCACCTCCGCGCCCATGTAAAGCTATAAACACGCGGTCGTAACCATCATTGATCAACTGCGGCAGACACTCGCTATTGAAATCTATCGCATGCGCATCTACACCAGCGTCGACAAGCGCCGCATGTACCGCGTTACCACTTTGCAGTGAGATATCACGTTCAGCAGAGTCACCGCCCATTAATACGGCAACTTTGCCAAACTCTGCGGGTTTATATTCAGGCCAATGCATCAGTGCTGCCCTCCGACCGGCGCATCACCAATCATCCTGACTTCCGGTATCAGTTTGACACCGTGTTGTTGAAGAACGGTTTGCCTGACTGTTTCTATCAGTGTCTCGATATCTGTTGCCGACGCCTGTCCAGTATTAATTATAAAGTTGGCGTGTTTTTCAGATACCTTTGCACCACCAATAGCAAAGCCTTTTAATCCGCAAGCGTCTATTAAACGAGCGGCGTGATCGTTGTCCGGGTTCCTGAATACCGAACCACAACTTAATTCACCGAGTGGTTGTGCTTCTGCCCGTTCACTTAGCATATTACGAATGCGCGCCTTGATGGCTTCCTTGTCATCCTGTTCAAGTTGCAGGTGCGCAGATATAAACCACTCGTCTGACGGTAAAGAGACGCTGCGATAGCCGACTTCAAAATCAGAACGATCATAACGTTTTAATTTTCCATCACGATTGATGGTTTCAACGGCTATCACATGCCGCCAGGTTTCTCCGCCCCAGGCACCAGCGTTCATGGCAAGTGCTCCACCTAGTGTTCCAGGTATTCCAGCGAGGAACTCGATACCAGTCAGCCCGAATTTGCCCGCCGTACGTGCTGCCTTAACACAGGCCAGTCCGGCACCGACCTTCAGCTCTGTTGTGCCAATAAGTTCACATTGATCCAGAACACCATCAACCGAGATTACAGCACCGCGTATACCACCATCTCTAACCAGAAGGTTGCTACCCTTACCCACCCAGATAATGGTCATATCATCCGGTAATGACTGCAGAAACATAGCCAGGTCATCAAGGCTGGCCGGCGAAAAATAAAGCTCGGCACGACCACCTACCTTCCAGCTGGTATGGCGCGACATGGGTTCCTGCTCTCGCAGGTCACCAATCAACTTTGATGTATCCAGATTCAACTTCATTACTTGAATGCGCTCTCTGATTTCTCCGTTGTTGTATAACAATTGCTGTTGCCCCTAGTGCACAGTTGTCGCACAGTCTTCATATAATTTTCTCGACATAGCACCGATATCACCGGCACCCAGGGTCAGTAATAAGTCATCTTCTTGCAGTACACCTGATAACACTTCTTGCAATGCTTTCGCGTCCTTCACAAAAATAGGATCAATTTGTCCGCGCAATCGTATTGCCCGACATAACGCGCGACTATCTGCACTTGTAATTGGCTCTTCCCCAGCGGGATAAACATCCAGTACCAGTAATACATCGGCGCGAGACAGAACCTGGCAAAAATCCTCGAACAGGTCGCGCATTCGTGTATAGCGATGGGGTTGATAGATCACGACCAGCCTTTTTCCTTCCCATCCTGCATGAATCGCATCAAAGCAGGCCGTGATCTCTGTCGGATGATGTGCATAGTCATCGATTAGGGTTGCTGTACTATTACCTATCGTGACCTGACCCCGCACATGACAACGGCGCGCAATACCCTGAAAGTTACGCAGTGCATTAACAATGGACTCATCATCTATGCCCAGCTCATGGGCAACAGCAATTGTAGCCAACGCATTGCGCAGGTTATGCCGACCAGGAAGGTTTAGTTCCACTTCCAGCCAGTCACGATTGTGCTGATGCGAGACCTTGAACCAGGTCTTGTTACCCTCTTGCCTGATAAGCTCGGCATTATAGTCAGCCTCAAAATCCATCCCGTAGGTCACGATCGGTTTAGTCACTTCAGGTAGAATTTTGCGCACGCCTTCATCATCGACGCAGAGTATGGCAAGACCATAGAAAGGCAGTTGGTGTAAAAACTCAATAAAATGATGTCTTAGACTAGCCATGTCACCGCCATAGGTTTCAAGATGGTCGGCGTCAATATTAGTGATGACAGAGATAACTGGATAAAGATGTAAGAATGAAGCATCACTTTCATCTGCTTCGGCAACGAAGTATTTGCCACTTCCTAACTTGGCATTAGTGCCAGAACTGTTTAACAGGCCACCAATAACATACGTAGGATCAAGACCACCTTCAGCTAATACACTGGCAACAAGGCTGGTAGTCGTGGTCTTCCCATGTGTTCCCGCAATAGCAATACCCTTACTGAAACGCATAAGCTCGGCCAACATCTCTGCGCGACGAACAACTGGTATTCTTAAAGCGCGAGCAGCATCCAGTTCAATGTTATCGGGTCTTATAGCACTGGTTACTACAACCACATCGCTTTTCTCTACGTGTTCAGGCGAATGACCAATACGGACATCAATTCCAAGAGATTGCAGTCGTTTCGTAATCCTGTTTTCCTTTACGTCCGAACCGCTGACCTCATAGCCAAGGTTGTTAAGAACCTCGGCAATGCCGCCCATACCTGCACCACCAACACCAATGAAGTGAATACGTTTCACGCGGCCCATACCATGTGAATACATATCAGGCATTCGCGGCCTCCATGCAGTTACCTGCGACGATTTTTGTAGCGTCCGGTTTTGCGAGCGCCCGTGCCTTGATAGCCATATCAATACAGCGCTGGTAAGACTCGCACAGGTTATTGAATACCTGCTTAACACGTTCAACAGTAAGCTCTGACTGTTGAATGATCACAGCCGCGTCCCCGGTTTCAAGATAGCGCGCATTGGCGGTCTGATGATCGTCAACGGCGAATGGGTATGGAACAAGTATTGAGCCAACGCCAGCAACGGCCAGTTCTGCTATCGTCAAGGCACCGGCGCGACAGATTACAATATCTGCCCAGGCATACTGTTCGGCCATATCTTCAATGAACGGTAGTATTTCAGCATCAATGCCATTATTGCTGTATTGCTGTTCAGTGAGTTGCAGATGTGCGGTGCCACACTGATGTCTGATGTTGAGTTTGCATTTATCTACCGCGGCAAAAGCTGCAGGTAATTGTTCATTCAGCTTTAATGCGCCAAGGCTGCCACCCAGCACGAGGACATTGATCGAAGTACCATCATGTAGAGTCAAGCGCTGTTCCGGAGGAGGGATACGGCAGATATCGTCCCTTACTGGATTACCGGTAATAATCAGCTTGTCCATCTGTTCAAAGGCACCAGGAAATGCTGACATGACCGTGCGTGCAAAAGGCACCAGTAACCTGTTCGTCAGCCCGGCTATTGCATTTTGTTCATGAATTAATAGTGGTATGCGCATCAGCCATGCGGCAATTCCACCAGGCCCACTCGCAAAACCACCCATACCCAGGACAGCCGCAGGTCGTAATCGAATCATGATCGACATTGCCTGAAAGAGTGCAAACAGCAACATGAAGGGACTGATTAGCGTACGTACGATGCCTTTTCCTCGCACACCGGCAACGCTGATAGTTAACAGCGTATAACCATGCTCAGGAACAACACGATGTTCCAGACCGCGCTCGGTACCTAACCAGTAAAGATTAAATCCCTGTTGCTTAAGATAATCAGCAACTGCCAGCGCCGGGTATACGTGCCCACCGGTTCCCCCTGCCATGATCATTATTGTCTTATCAGGCATAGGTGGTCACCACCTTTGGGACTATGTTGCGTGTATCCTGTCTGTTCTCATATTCAATACGCAACAGGATGCTCAACAAAACGCAAAAAACAATAAGACTATTACCGCCGTAGCTCATCAGCGGCAATGTCAGACCCTTGGTAGGCAATACACCCATGTTCACGCCCATGTTTATGTATGCCTGGATACCAATGATCAAACCGATGCCATAGGCGAAGTAGGCAGCAAAATATTTTTGCACCATCTCTGCCATATGACCGATAACAAATGCGCGCCAAACCAGAAATGAAAACAGTAATACTATGAAGACGCTGCCAAACAATCCGGTCTCTTCTGCCAGTACAGAAAAAACAAAATCTGTATGTGCCTCTGGCAGGTAGAAGAGTTTTTGCACACTACTACCAAGACCAACACCAAACCACTCACCCCTGCCAAATGCGATAAGGGCTTGCGTTAACTGGAAGCCGCTATCAAACGGGTCTTTCCATGGATCGATAAAACTCATCAGCCGCTGCATTCGATATGGTGACAAAACGGCTAGCGTGAACAAGGCTGTAACGGCAACTGAAACCCACGCAAAAAAACGTCCTAGCGGAACGCCACCCATGAATAACATGCCAAGTGCGGTGGCAAAAAGTACGACACTGGCGCCGAAGTCCGGCTCCATCAACAATAATCCGGAGATGAGTGTTAGAACACCAATGGGTCGTATAAAACCGGCAAATTCAGTTCGCACAGTTTCCTGGTGTCGGACAATATAACCGGCAAGGTAAGCAATAACGCAGAGCTTCACTGGTTCAGATGCCTGAAGGGCGAATGGACCAAGTTGAATCCAGCGCATACTGCCGTTTACTTCCTTACCAATACCTGGCAACAGTACCAGAACCAACATCAAGACCGCGGCAATCAGCAATGGCAAACTCATCGCTTCCCATAGACGCATTGGAATCTTGAGAATGACTAGCGCAATTGAAAGACCAATGACCGCGGCGAACCCCTGCCGCCAGAAAAAATGTAACGGGTCACCATACTCACGGGAAGCTATGGAAATCGACGATGAAGTCACCATGACGAGACCAAGGCAGATAACAAGCAGGGAAATTCCCATTAACCAGAGATCGTAACCCGCAACCAGACGATGCTTTATATGATAGTTTGACGTTACCGTTGCCTGGTTTCTTTTACGAATAACCATCACTGCTGCTCCTGTCCGGTAACGGCGTGAATAAAGGCATCTCCGCGGTGCTGGTAACTTTCAAACATATCAAGGCTGGCGCAGGCGGGAGCTAGCAACACTACGTCACCAGCGACAGCTGTTTCACGTGCAATCGATGCTGCTTCCTGCATGTCTGTTGCTCTACTATACGGAATCTGATCTGTTACCAGCGCTGTGAACAATTCCGCATCTTGTCCAATTAGTACCAGCGCTTTTACATGTTCAACTAATACGGGTAACAGTGGTTGTAAGTCTGCCTCTTTACTATCACCGCCTGCTATAAGAATAATCCTGCCAGGTCTTGCCATACCTTCAATAGCTGCAATGCTCGCACCTACGTTGGTGGCCTTGGAGTCATTAATGTAATCAACATCATTCAGATTAGCGACAAACTGACAACGATGCGGTAAACCAAAAAAGGATGTCAGCACATAGTGCATGGATGACTTTGGTACTTCCATCTCGGTTGCCAATGCTATTGCGGCCAACGCATTGGCCACGTTATGTCTGCCTTTGATACCCAGTTCTGCAGCAGTGATTAATTTTTCATCACCACGACAAAGCCAATCATCGTTATCAATGTTACGAACTGAAAAATCAGCAGGACCTGCTTGCTCGATAGAAAATGTCCTGACATTTCTTCCAGACTCCAGCATTGCACTAACACGCTCATCGTCTTTGTTAATGACCATGACGCCATCGCCTTTAAAAATTCTTTGTTTTGCGCATGCGTATTCATCCATGTCAGCGTAGCGATCCATGTGGTCTGAACTGAGGTTAAGTACCACACTGGCATAGGCATTTAACGAAGAGGTACTTTCAAGCTGAAAACTCGACAGTTCCAATATGTAAAACTCGGGTACAGGTTGCTCAAGCAAATCCAATGCTGGTGTACCAAGGTTACCGCCTGACAATACATTTTTTCCGGCGGCCATAGCCATTTTTGTTACCAGTGTTGTAACGGTGCTTTTCCCATTAGAGCCGGTAACCGCGATAATCGGCGCCTGCGCCTGTTGACAAAACAACTCGATATCTCCGTAGACGGGCTTGCCATTGGCAATAGCAGACTGCAAAGCAGACTGTTTTAGTGACACGCCAGGACTTACAATAATTTGCCTCGCCTGCTGACAAAGATCAGCACGTAGCTCGCCGGATACAAACGTGACATCAGGATACTGGCTGGATAACTCCTGCAGGTACGGCGGCTGCGTTCGTGTGTCTGTAACAGCGACACCAAGCCCTTGCTGTTTAAGATGGCGAACGCAGGACATACCGGTTTTTCCCAAACCGACAACAAGTGCATCGAGCTTTTGTTCTGTGCTAACCATGTTTATATGTTGTTCCAACACTCCTGTAACCTGCACGCTTAACGTATCTTCAGACTAGCCAAACCAACCAGCACCAGTACCACGGTGATGATCCAGAAACGCACAATAACCCTTGGCTCAGGCCAACCTTTTAATTCATAGTGATGATGTAATGGCGCCATCCGAAAGATGCGTTTGCCGGTTAACTTGTATGAGCCGACCTGCAGAATTACCGATACTGTTTCGATAACAAATACACCACCCATAATGAACAAGGCCAGCTCCTGCCTGATAACAACAGCAACCACACCTAAAGCCGCACCAAGTGACAACGCACCGATATCACCCATGAACACTTGTGCCGGGTAGGTGTTGAACCATAAAAAGCCCAGACCTGCACCCATCATTGTTCCGCAGAAGATTGCGACCTCGCCCACGCCGGGGATGTAGGGGATACCCAGATATTCTGCAAAGCGTATGTTGCCGGTGACATAAGCAAAAATAGCCAAGGCGCCGGCGACCATAACCGTGGGCAAGATCGCAAGACCATCCAGACCATCGGTGAGATTGACTGCATTGCTCGAACCAACGATCACGAAATAGGCAAGTACAACGTATAACCAACCAAGATCAAAAATCAGTGTTTTAAAGAACGGTACGATAAGTTGTGTTTCAGCTGGTATCGTTGCCGTCTGGTAAAGATAAATTGAAGCAATAAAAGCAACCAATGACTGACAACCATACTTGACCTTTGCACTCAGCCCTTTAGGGTTCTGGTAGATCACTTTCTTGTAATCATCGATAAAGCCAATTACGCCAAACAGGAAAGTAACCAGTAGCACAACCCAGACATAACGATTTTGAAGATCGGCCCAGCACAGCGTACTAAAAGCGATAGATAGAAGAATTAATGAACCACCCATCGTCGGAGTTCCGGTTTTCTCAAGATGGCTTTGTGGACCATCGTCCCGGATACTCTGACCGATCTGTTTTGTCGCCAGTTTGCGAATCAGTAATGGACCAAATATAAAGGAAATAAATAGCGACGTGAGCACACCGAGTATCGTGCGCAGGGTGAGATACTGGAATACATTAAAACCGGGATCAAACTGGACCAGGTATTCAGTTAACCAGAGCAACATGATTAATGTTCCTCCAGCAGGTAATCAACAACACGTTCCATCTTCATAGAACGTGAACCCTTAACGAGTACTGTTGTTTCATCATCGACAGTGTTAAATAACTCTGTATTCAGAGTGCTAACATCTGGATAATGATCTTCTTCCGAGCCAAAAGCGAGGCTCGCCTGTAAACTTAATTCACCCAGTGATAGCAAACGATCTACGCCCGCTTCTCTTGCCATACTGCCGGCATCGGCATGTAACTCATTCGCGGTTTCGCCAAGCTCTCCCATATCACCAAGCACGAGCAAGTGATTACCTTCATAAGACATCAGCACATTGACTGCAGCAGATAACGAGGTAGGGTTAGCGTTGTACGTGTCATCGATGACGCGACAACCTTTATATCCTCGGGCTATTTGCAACCGACCTTTAACGCCTTGCATGTTTTCAAGTCCCTTGCTTATTACTCCCGGTTCTATACCTATACTGGTACAGCAGGCAGCAGCGGCTAGCGCGTTCATAACATTATGGCGTCCGGGAATGGGCAACCTGATATCAATTTCACCGGTAGTAGTGACCATATTGAATTCCGTACCATCACCTGTATTTCTTATATTGCTGGCACGAAAGTCCGCATGCGGATTGTCTATTGCGAAGGTACGCTGCTTGTAGGACTGGCTTATACCTTTCCAGAAGTCGGCATAGTTATCATCTGCATTAATAATGGCTGTACCGGAAGCATCCAGCCCCGAATATATTTCTGCCTTTGCATTCGCGACACCATCTATACTGCCAAAACCCTCCAGGTGTGCTGGCGCACATTGGGTAATCACCGCCACATTAGGGCGCGTCATAGAACTCAGCCTGGTAATTTCACCCGGGTGATTGGCGCCCATCTCTATAACGCCATATTGATGCTCTGGACCCAGAGCAAATAGCGTCAGCGGCACCCCGATTTCGTTATTCATATTGCCCTGGGTCGCATATACGTTGGCAATGGTAGACAGTATTGCCCGCGTCATCTCTTTAACCGTGGTTTTGCCATTGCTTCCTGTAATGGCGACCAGTGGAATACCGAGTTCTTCTCGCCAGGCGCGGGCCAACTTGCCGAGTGCTTTACGTGTATCTTTGACTATTAACGTCGGTAGTGTTGTCTCTATCTCTTTATGTACAAGTAGAGCACAGGCGCCTGCTGCCGCGGCCTTGTCGGTAAAATCATGTCCGTCGAAATTATCACCTTCGATCGCAATAAACAGGTTTTGCTGCTGTATTGTGCGGCTATCTATGCTGCAGCCGAGAAATTCAACGTCTTCACCAATGTGACGTGCGTCAATGGCAGTTGCTGCATGTGACAGTGTCATGCGAATCATGCTGATTCCTCGCTAAGCCTTCTTGCCAGTTCGCGATCGCTAAATGGCAAGACTTCATCGCCTATTGTTTGCGTAGTTTCATGACCTTTACCGGCAACCAGGACAATATCACCAGGTGCAGACTGTAAGTATGTATTGATGATGGCATCAGAACGGTCGTAGCGGACGGCGACTTTATCCTTGTCATTCATACCTGCAAGTATCTGCGAAACAATACGCTCAGGTTGTTCATTCCTTGGATTGTCGTTAGTCAATACAACAAAATCTGCATGTTTCTCTGCAACAGCACCCATTTGCGGACGCTTGCCAGTGTCTCTATCGCCACCGCAACCAAAAACACAATATAAATTACCCTGACAGTATGGACGCAGACTCTGCAGTGCCTTTTCCAGTGCATCTGGTGTATGAGCATAGTCGACAACCAGTAGCGCCTTGTCGTGTGTCGGAAAACATTCCATGCGACCAGGTACGCCATGAAAAGATGAAATAGATTTTGCAGCTTGTGCAACTGGAATTCCGCGTAAACACAACACAGAAAAAGCCGCAAGGACATTGGAAACATTAAATCCGCCTAGTAACCTGGAATAGACTGTTGCTGTTCCCCACGGACTGTTAATGTTGATTTCGGTAACCAGATCGGCATCGGTGTTAGCCGTAGCGGAAACTAGCCGGCTTCCTTCTGGAGCGGTAGACATAGTCGTTGTCGTTGAGTAAACGATAACATCCAGATGTTTTCCAAAGCGCTCGATCAGTTCACGCCCGAATGGATCGTCGTAATTGATAACGGCATGTTGCAGTGAAGATGTCGCAAACAGGCTGGCCTTGGCTGCAGCGTAGGCCTCCATGGTCTCATGATAATCAAGGTGATCACGGCTTAGATTAGTAAACACGGCGATATCAAAACCTACCCCTGCAACCCTGCCCTGGTCTAACGCATGTGAGGACACTTCCATCACCACGTTTTCCATATCATCACACCATGTTGCAAACAACTGCTGGAGTTTGACCGGGTCTGGCGTGGTCATGTTGCCATCTTGTATATCGTCAGTTTTGCCGTAGCCCAGGGTGCCAATGAATGCAGTCTCCTGCTGACACTGACCAAGCGCATGCGCAACGAGGAATGAAACTGTTGTCTTTCCATTTGTACCGGTTACACCCAGTACGTTTAGCGAAGTTGACGGCTCATTAAAAAAACGACTGGCAATAACACCTGCCTGCTTTCGCAGTTCGGCTACCCTGACAATCACAATCGGGTAATCTTGTTCGTTAAATTTCTCGTCGGCATCAGCAGCAACAGCAACTGCGCCCGCCTTGATAGCTGCATCAATAAACGCTATGCCGTTATGGCTGGTTCCGCGATAAGCAAGAAACAGATCGCCGGGACTAACCTGTCTGCTATCGATAGCGACACCGCTGATTTGAGTATCTGCTTCAACCTTGGCGAGGCCGGTCAACAGGCTTGAAAGTGAAACGGCAGGTGCAAGCTTTTCTGCTGTCATCATCCGTCAAACCCCTGTTCTATTTGACCAGTCGGCTTATTTGCCATGATAGGACTGGTAATCGCTGGAAGATCATCAGGCGGTATGTTGAGTATGCGAAAGGTGCCTTCCATCACCCTGGAAAAAACAGGAGCAGCAACCACACCGCCGTAGTAATGATCGCCACGTGGTTCATCGATCAGTATTACCATCGCGAATCTTGGGTTACTCGCCGGTGCTATACCAGCAAACAACGACAGATAACGATCATCGGAGTAACCACCTCGCACCGACTTATGTACGGTACCGGTCTTACCAATAACACGGTAACCCGTTATCGACGCGCGTTTACCAGTACCTTCGCTTGAAACCACAGTCTCCAGCATTTTTCTTACTTGCCTGGCAACGCGTTCCGATAGCACCCGTTTCCCTGAAGCAGGTTCTGTCACTTTCAAAAACGATACCGGCAGCATAACCCCGCCAGACGCAAGTACCGAGTAGGCCTGTGCCAGTTGTAACGGTGTAACGGATAAACCATAACCAAATGACAGCGTGGCCATTTCCACATCAGACCAGGTGTTGTAGGGATTTAATGAACCGTTTGATTCACCCGGAAAGCCGCTGCCTGTAGGTTGACCAAAACCAAAAAGCGACAGTGCTTGCCAGTAGTCTTCCGGCTCTAACGACAGTGCTATCTTGCTGGCACCGACGTTACTGGACTTGGTAATCACCGTAGTTACATCTATCTGACCGTAGTTGCGCATATCGCGAATCGTGTGGTCGCCGACTTTAAGGTAACCCGGTGTTGTATTAATGGGAGTCAGTGGTTTGAAATTTCCGGAATCCAGACCAACTGCAATCGTGAATGGTTTCATCGTCGAACCAGGCTCAAACACATCGGTCACAGCGCGGTTACGATAATAATGGCTCTTTAATCCCTTGCGATTGTTAGGGTTATAAGAAGGCTGACCAACCATTGCCATGACTTCACCGGTTTTGACATCAAGCATGACTAATGAACCGCCCCGTGCTCGATGGTATTTCACAGCTGCTGCGAGTTCACGATAGGCAAGGTATTGCACACGTCGATCAATACTTAGCTGCAGGTCTTTGCCTGGTTGCGACGCCTTGATACTTTCGATGTTTTCAATAACGCGGTTTAGGCGATCTTTGAGTACACGCTTTAACCCCGGCTCCCCTGATAACCATTTGTCATAAGCCAGCTCCAGTCCTTCCTGTCCCTGGTCATCAATATTGGTAAAACCGATAATATGGGAAGCGACTTCCGCAGCAGGATAATAGCGCTTGTATTCACGTTGAGTAGCAACACCTGACACTTCCAGCGACGAAACCGTCTCTACAACATCCGGTGTAGCATGACGTTTTAAATAGATAAAATCGCGACTGATACGATCGCGGAGCGTCTGGTGTAAATCCTTTACTGTAGTACCCAATGCTTTAGCCAGCGCGGGTAGTTTTTCAACGTCTTCAAAAACCTTTCTTGGATTAGCCCATATGGATTCAACCGGTGTGCTCATCGCAAGTTGTTCACCATTACGATCGGTAATTACTCCTCGATGCGATGGTATTTCGACAACACGCACTGAACGTGCATCGCCATGTTCCTTCAGCACCTCGTTATTAAGCAGCTGCAGGTAGGCTGCACGTGAAGTTAATGCAAGCATCCCGCACATGAAGACACCGAGAATAAACCAGCGACGGAAAGGATACTCAGGTTGTACTGTTCGAATCTTCATTTTGCCAGCAACACCACCGAGCTTTGTTCGGGCATTTTCATATCAAGCTGTGTTCTTGCAACACTCTCGATTCGATCGTTTATTGCCCAGGTACTTTGTTCCAGTTGCAACCTGCCCCATTCTTCTTTAAGTTCATCCCGGGTTCGCTCCATTGCCTGTAACTCGACAAACAAACGCCTTGTTTCGTGTCGTGCAATAACGACCTGCATAGCCGTGATGAAAATCGCAAGATAAAGCCCTGCTTGTAATAGCAGCTTCATTTCACTTTCTCCGCTACTCGCAACACGGCACTTCGAGCCCTTGGGTTGGCTTTAATCTCATCGTCATTGGCGCGTATTTGTTTGCCAACCGGCTTGAGCGTGATCAGACTTTCATCCGGCATAACTGGCAATCCAACCGGTAATTCAGGTGGGCGTGAGGCATCACGTATAAATCGTTTAACGAGTCGATCCTCAAGTGAATGAAAACTGATTGCTGCAAGACGGCCTCCGCGTTTAAGTGCGGCTACAGCCTGCGGCAGTGTATCCTCGATATCTTCCAGTTCACGGTTAATAAAAATTCGCAACGCCTGGAATGTCTTTGTCGCCGGGTGTATATCCTGTTTCTTTTTTGGTAATACCTGCAGGATGATGTCTGCCAACTCAGCAGTTGTGGTAACCGGTTGTTGTAGACGATATTGAACAATCGCTTTGGCAATACGCCTTGATGCGCGTTCTTCACCATAGCGATAGATGACATCGGCTATCTCTTTTTCATCAGCTTCGTTCAACCATGTTGATACCGGCACGCCGCTACCGGTATCCATGCGCATGTCGAGCGGCGCATCAAAACGGAAACTGAAACCGCGTTGCGGATCATCTAACTGTGGAGAGGAAACGCCGAAGTCAAACAGGATGCCATCAACCTGTCCTACCAGGTCTCTTTTCGTTACCTGCTGAATTAACATCTTGAATGAACCCTGTACAAGTTCAAAACGGTCATCGGAGACAAGTGCATCGGGAATAGAGGCAAAGGCTGACGGGTCCTTATCGAAGGCAAGCAGGCGACCATCTGAATCAAGTTTTTCCAAAATGGCCTGACTATGGCCACCACGGCCAAAAGTACAATCAATGTAGAAACCATTTGCACGTATGTTGAGCGCCTCTATCACCTCATCAAGTAGGACCGGTTTATGCTCATAGCCCAATGTGATTCAAGATCCGTTACTGCCAACTACAGTGACAGGTCCTGCAATGAATCTGGTGTGGGGACCGATTCATCGCCGACTGATTCCAGCCATTCATCACGTTGGGCCTCCCATGCCTTGTCATTCCAGATTTCGAATTTATTGCCCTGGCCCAGGATCACGGCCTGCTTCTGTAACTCGGCATAAGCCCTGAGTTCCTTGGGGACGAGGATGCGGCCCTGCGCATCAAGCTGACAATCAGACGCGTAGCCACGCATCATTTGCTTGGTGCGACGGCTTTGCTTATCAAAATCGGAAAGGGTGGCAAGCTTGTCTTCGATCACTTCCCACTCTGGCAGGGGATACAGCCACAGTGAGCGATCCAGTGGGTTGAGGGTGATAACGAGCGCGTTCTCGGCCTGCACGGAAATAAGCTCGCGATAACGGCTAGGTACCGCCATGCGACCTTTATTATCCAGACTAATTGTATTAAAGCCTCGAAACACTTTTCATCCCCAAGTTGTTGGTAAAATCCACTTTTACCCACAATTCCCCACTTCGTGAACTATAGGGATTTGGAGACTTTCATGTCAAGGATTCTTTGTATTTTTTTTAGGTAAAAATTCTCATTTTTACAGTCACTTAGCGTAAAAAATTTCGAAAACGCGTTATTAATACCAGGCAGTAAATAATTAAGCCTATTTAATTCAATTTGTTTGCATATTTTCTTGATAATTTACTTTAAGTATGACGTAGCTGGCTTGAATTTCGACGACAAAAAGCATTAATTGATGCCGGATTGGTCCAGGCCCATGTCCCGTGCCTGCTCCAGGTATTTTGCCGCTGTTTCAGGATTTGGCTCTACGCCCGGCATACCGATGCGATATAGCATGCCGAGGTGATACGCGGCAATCGCATCCCCCATTTCTATTGCCTTTTGATATAACTCGATGGCTTTTTCGCTATCCATATCGACACCGGCGCCTCGCTGGTAAGCAAGTGCTAACATACCTATTGCTTCAGCCACACCGGCATCGGCCAATGGTCTCAGCAACAGCAACGCCTCCTCGTTGCGGCCATCGGAAAATGCCTGGCTGACGGTATCAATGGCCTCACGTAACTCCGCATCACGATCGGCACTATCGCTCATGCGGCCACCACGTATTGCAAGGTATCCACTACCTGCTGTGGTGATTGAGCCCAGGCCAGCGCTGCAGCGTTAACCTCCTTGAGTGGGTGCACCAGCGCCTCATCATGCAAGGTGATATAGGGCTTTCCCAGTGCGGCACAGACTCCGGCATCAAAAGCGGCATTCCATTGCTTGTACTTATCGCCAAAGCGAATGACCGCAATGTCGCACTTCTCTATGAGGTTCTTGGTACGGATGGCGTTGACCTTGGCAGACTGGTGATCGCGCCAGAAGCCACTGCCGGTTGCTGCCAGATGATCGCCGGCGGCATCGCTGGCATCGTGCTCTGTTACTGCGGAATAGAAACTCACCGGTAAACCAAGATTGTTAACCGCCGCTTCAATCTGCTCTCGCCAATCAGTATGGATTTCTCCTGATAAATAAACTTTCCAATGCATTGTTTTCCTCGAAATATATATGAAAAAAAGAGTCGGCCGATAAGCCGGGTTCTGTCGAAGGCAATCATTCATCTGGGATGCACGTCGCCGTGCACCTCAAGCAACCTACCCGGAAACAGTGCGGGCCACACCATTGTTTCCCTATTTGGTCTTGCTCCCGGTGGGGTTTACCCTGCCACTGCCATTGCTGGCAGCGCGGTGCGCTCTTACCGCACCATTTCACCCTTACCTGCACGAGACAGGCGGTATCTTTTCTGTGGCACTTTCCATCGGCTCACGCCGTCCAGACGTTATCTGGCACCTTGCCCTGTGGAGCCCGGACTTTCCTCTGCTGGTGAAACCAACAGCGATTGCCTGGCCGACTCCCGGCATAAGTGTATGGCGGCACGCTCAAGTTGCAAGTACTTAACGATAATTTGTCTAATCACTGAACAATTGCAGAACGCTGAGGCCGAACTAGCTACCCAGCGCAACAACCTCATCGGGCCCTACTGCATAAAGCCGATCCTGCTTATCGGGTTTAATCGCAAAGCCACCGGTCATACTGCCAAAAGATGGCAAGGTGCCATAAGCATTTGTAAACCAGAACACCGGTAACCGCATTGCATCGCCACGACCTGCTGTCAATCGCATCACCGGGTGAACATGTCCGCATAGCACATAGCCTTCCTGTCGATGGCAAGGCTCATGCACAAATACAAAAGGACCTTGCTGGTAATCTTCATACCAGTTGATAGCGTCATAATGTGCCCGGTTTATCCGCCGATCATGGTTACCAAGCACAACGTCGATGTCGACAGCAGCATGCTCCCGGCGCCAGTGTCTGAATTGCTCGATGAAGGGTTGCTGTGAATCCAGGTAGCCATGAATAAAATCACCAAGCACCACGAGTCTTTGCGCATTTGTTTCACGCAGTAATGTTCCCAGCCGGTCCAGATCATGGGCGACCGTTCCCTCGGGAACTGGTATCGCATGTTGCCGAAAGATGCCGTCTTTACCAAAGTGGGTATCGGCGACAATCAGCATGTTGGCAGCAGCCCAGTAAAGCGCACGCTCATGATGTAACTGTAGCTGCTCACCGGCTAATTCAATGGTCAACATAGCGGCTCCGGCTCTGAAACATTAGCCTTTTCCTGTGTTACTTGTTTATCAACAGCGCGTTCAAGCTGTGTCACCATACGCTGCACCCTGTCCTGCCACTTTTCTGACGATATGATTTGTCCACGCAGACGCTCTGCCCAAAGCGGAAACGCAAGCGGGGTTAGCCGTGCAGGTTCACGCAGCACAATTTCCTGGTCCGCGATCCGTTGTAAACACTGTTGCAAACGCAGATGTTCGATCTGGTGCTCAAGTACCTCGTTCAATGACTGCGCCAGTAACAGGTTATCCGCATCGTATTTCTTCAACACGTCATATAGCAGACCGCTAGAAGCCTGGATTTGCCGTGTTGTTTTACCACTGCCCGGGTAACCCTGAAAAACCAGGCCTGCAACACGCGCAATATCGCGAAACTGGCGCCGCGCCAGTTCCGATTCATTGATGCCCTGTAACAAGTCACGGGTAAGATGTTCGGGCGTAAGCAATGCACTGAGCTGATCAATGTCGACAGTAAATGGTTTGCGCGTAAGTAACTCGAAGCCATAGTCATTGGCCGACGTTGTAAATGTCGCCGGTGCCAGTTGTGATAACCGCCAGGCAGTTAAAGCCGCGAGACCTTCGTGCACCAGCCGACCGGCAAATGGATAGATAAATAAGTGTTGCCCCTCCCGGGAACGGATTGACTCAACCAATAATTGATCAGGTGCCGGCAGGCACGACCACTGCTGCTGGATAAATAACAGTTCACTAATCTTGTCGAGTTCGTCGATATCGCCGGAATCAATCCTGGGATCCAGCATTTCACGCACGCTGTCGGCAAGTTCATTGGTTAATGGCATACGGCCACCCTGCCAACGCGGCACAATACGCGTTTTCGTCTTTGCCTGTTTCACATAGGCCGTCATGTCTTTCACCTGAACCAGGCTTAACACCTTGCCGTTGAACAGAAATGCATCACCCGGATTGAGTTTAGCGATAAACGACTCTTCAATTGTGCCGATGCGACCACCCTTCATGTACCTGACTTGCATGGCACTATCACTGGTAATGGTCCCAATCGACATACGGTGCTGACGTGCAATGCGATTGTCATCGACGCGATAAACACCGTCTATGCAAACTACCTTCTGGTACTGGGGATAGTGCTGAAGCGCGTCGCCACCACGGGTAATAAAATCCATGACCCATTGCCACTCGGCATCAGTGATATCAGCAAATGCAAAACAGGTTTCTATTTCGCTTCGCAGTTCTGCTGACACAAAGCCGCTGCCCAGCGCCAGTGTTACACAATGTTGTGCGAGAACATCGAGGCATTTCCTGAGTGGCTTACGCTGTTCAATACGGCCTTGCTGTTTGGCCATACGCGCGGCAGCTATCTCAACCAGTTCAAACGCGTGTGTCGGTACACAGATAACCGCACTATCGATACCCGGTCGATGGCCACTACGACCGGCGCGCTGTAGCAGTCGCGCCACACCCTTGGGACTACCCACCTGTATAACCTGATCGACCGGGCTAAAGTCCACGCCAAGATCCAGTGACGATGTACAAACCGCGCAGCGCACACTGCCATCTCTTAATCCATCTTCAACCCGATCGCGAATCTCGCGGTTCAAAGAGCCATGATGGATAGCCAGTGTTTCAAGCCAGTCAGGGCGGGCCTTGAGGATCGACTCATACCATAACTCGGCCTGGGATCGCGTATTTGCAAACAGCAATGTCGAGTTCGCCTGCTCAATGGTTTTGATAACCTCTGGCAATAAGCGAATGCCGAGATGTCCTCCCCATGGAAAATTTTCAACGTTGTCAGGTACCAGTGAACGCACATGAATCTGCTTGTCCTGTTCCGCCTTGATCAAGGTGCCTTTATCAGGATTTCCAAGTAACACATGCAATGCCTCATCAACATTGCCTATAGTTGCAGACAGTCCCCAGGTTCTCAGTGTCGGGTTGATTGCGCGTAACCTTGCAAGGCAAAGTTCCAGTTGCACGCCGCGTTTGCTACCTAGTAATTCATGCCATTCATCAACCACAACGCATTTAACGTTACGCAGTCGTGACGCAATGTCCTTGTAGGACAGTAATAACGACAAACTCTCCGGAGTGGTTACCAGCGCACTGGGCAGTTTCTTTTTTTGTCTTGCCCTCTGTGCAGCGCTGGTATCGCCAGTTCGACGTTCCACAGTCCAGGCTAAACCAAGATCGGCGACGACTTCTTGCAGACTGGCCTCCGTATCAGCAGCCAGCGCACGCAGCGGTGTTATCCACAATACCTGCAAAGGTGGTGACGTAGATGACACAGTGCCATCCTGTAAGTCTTCCATTAATGGTCCTAACCATGCGGCCAGGGTTTTACCAGTGCCCGTTGGTGAATGAATTAAACCCGATTCGCCATTCAGGTAGGCATCCCACGCTTGCTGCTGGAAGGTAAATATGTCCCAGCCGCGTTGCTCGAACAGTGTCTTGATTGTTGACTGCGCATCAACCGACATCGAGTAGCTCCCTGACTTGTGACAACGTGTTGGCATCCTGTGGCCGCATATCGGTTCGCCAGCGTAATATTCGCGGAAAGCGTAGCGCGACACCGGACTTATGACGTTTTGATTCATTAATGCCTTCAAAGCCGAGCTCAAAGACATGCTCGGGTTTTACCGAGCGTACCGGGCCGAACCGTTCCAGCGTATTACTTCGGATCCATTTATCGAGTTTACCGATCTCTCCATCATCAAGGCCGGAGTACGCCTTGGCTATTGGTAACAGTTTGTCTTCCTGCCACACTGCAAAGGTGTAATCGGTAAACAGCGTTGCGCGGCGCCCGTGGCCCGCTTGCGCATAAATCATGACGGCATCAATCGTTAGTGGATCAACTTTCCATTTCCACCAGGCGCCTTTCTGTCGACCGCTACCATAAGTTGAATCCAGCATTTTTAACATAAGTCCTTCGACGCGTTGCGATCGCGATGCCTCCCTTGCATCCGCCAGCGCACTCCAGTTATTGGCCGGTAATACTGGTGACAAGCCCATTGCCGGATGGTCGATATCGGCAAGCACCGCTTCGAGAGAAGCCCGCCTGTGTCTTTGTTCCTGTGCACGCATGTCCGCTGCATTACACTCCATGCAGTCATAGGCAAGAAAACGGACCGGCACTTCGGCCAGCATTTTTTTTGAAACTGTTTTTCTGCCTAACCGTCGCTGCAGTTCTGAGAAAGGCAGGACACCGTCTTGCCAGGCAAGCAGTTCACCATCGAGCACCGTGCCATTCGGCAGCTGCTCTGCTGCCGCTGCAACCTCGGGAAAGCGATGCGTTACCAATTCCTCACCGCGAGACCATATGAAAGTCTCTTCATCACGACGAATCAGCTGTGCCCTGATACCGTCCCATTTCCACTCCACCTGCCAGTCCGGACAGTTGCCCAGTTCCTCTATCGGCTTGTCCAATGGTGATGCCAGAAAAAAGGGGTATGGTCGGGAACTGTCATCGGACTCGGTATCCGGGTCGATCCACTGCTTGAACAATGTAGCTGACGGTTGCCAGTCGCCCATTAATCGATGCAGGATGACGGCCCGCGGCAAGTCAGCAAACTCGGCCAGGGCGCGGGCGACCAGTGTCTGCGAGACGCCGACGCGCAAAGCCCCGGTCAACAATTTGGTAATGATGAAGCATTGGTTGGCCGGTAACTGTAACCACCATTGCTGCACGACATTACCCTGCGCCTCCTCGTCCATATCTTTTAATGGCAGGATGTGTTCGGTAATCCAGTCAGCCAGCGACACCGTTGCCAGGCCCGTATCGTCTTGTTCTGCTGTAACCAGCAGCGACACAGTCTCCGCCATATCACCGACGGCGCTGTAACTATCGTCTACCAGCCACTCCTCCATCCCTGTAGTAGCAACCAGCCAGCGTTTCAATGCTGCTCGGCCAACGAGGCGTTTGATACGCCGACCTGACAGGAAATAGATCGCCCAGGCGGACTCTGCCGGTTCGACCCGGTTAAAGTAATCCACCATGACTGCCACCTTGGCATTGGTTGATGTCGTTGCATCCAGCGCTTCATAAAGATGGCAAAACTCTTTCAACCGTATTGCTCCTCAAGGTCTTCGTCACCAAAGAACGTTGCCAACGCCGCCGCGTTAATACCGCGCTCATTCAGGTAGCGCACGAGCACATCAGATTGGCCATGAGTCGCCAGCACCTGGCTGGCGCCGGTCTGCTCTATAGTTGTTACCAGCGATGGCCAGTCGGCATGATCAGAGATAACGAATCCCCGGTCATAACCACGACGCCGACGATTGCCCCTGATTTGCATCCAGCCCGAGCAAAACCCGGTAGCGCATTGACCGAAGCGGCGCATCCAACTGGTCCCGTTTGCACCGGGAGGCGCAATGATGAGTTCGCCCGCATAGTTGCGTTTCTTCCGGTCAGGTTCGAGCACAGCCGGTTCGGTTGGCAACATATTGATACCGGCATCACGGTAAATGTCTGTTAAGGCCATGACCGCACCATGTAACAGCACAGTATCCGTCGTGTAATTAGTTAATTCAGCCAACAGCCGCTGTGCCTTGCCGAGTGCATAGCAAAACAACACCGAGGCACGACCTGCACGCCGGTTTTCCTGCCACCAGTCGAATACCTGTGCGGCAACGCTAGATGCCGGTTGCCAACGATAAACCGGTAGCGCGAATGTCGCCTCGGTAATAAATGTATCGCAAGGCACAACCTCAAACGCTTCACAGGTTGGATCGGTATCACGCTTGTAATCGCCCGATGCAACCCAGACCTCACCATCATATTCAACCCTTACCTGCGCCGAACCGAGGATGTGACCTGCCGGGTGCAGGCTCGCCACCGCCTTGCCAAATTCCATGGGCTGACCGTATTCAATCGGGTGGATGCAGGCCTGCTGGCCAAGTCGCTTTTGCAAGATGGGCAAAGACGATGCAGTAGCGTAGTAATTATCACTGCCGGATCGGGCATGATCTGCGTGGGCATGGGTAATTACCGCCCTGTGCACAGGACGCCAGGGATCAATGTAGAAGTCTCCGGCCTGGCAATAGAGACCTGCCTCGGTTAATCGAATCAACATAACAGTTCAGATTAAAACAGCCAGAAAAGTTTAGGTACAGCGAAGAAAAAAATAGTGACTGGAACAGCCTTAGTCCTGATCATCTTGAACCCGGGACTGTGCTGCAGCGATTACTGTAGAAATAGTGACTCGTTTACCCGAGTCTTGATTTGTTTAATTTCCAGTTCGGTATAGGGTTGTTTTTCGTCCCTGCCCCAGACAACGCCGGGCCAGCAATAATCGCCCGGATAACGACCAATAACATGGATATGCAACTGGCTGACGACGTTACCGATTGCAGCGATATTGAGCTTGGTAATTTCGAATTCGGCGAGTATAAAGCGCGATAGTTCATCGACATTCCTGTCTACATCAGCACGTAGAGCAGCAGGCAGTTGGCAAAGCTCCTTGATGTCGGTTCTGGGTACAACGATGTACCATGGAACCAGGGAATTGTTCATCAACAATAGCAGGCAACCGCGCAAGTCACCCAGTTCAACGCAGTCCTGTTGCAGCCGTTTATCCAGTTGAAACCTTGTTGTCATGTACTCGCTCTTGGCAATCCAATAGCAAGCAGAGTATGCCAGCTAGTTTATGAACAAGGGTAGGTATTTTTCAGTGCGATCACAACGACGGAGGCGCCGGGTAATCCAAGTATCTGTAGATTATTGTTCATATAGTTAATGACAGACTGTTGCAATGTCTCTGCATTGATATCTGCTGGCAGGCAGTATCCTGCTTTATCGCCATAAATTGTGCCGGTGTCATCCACAACGGCAGTGACATAGCCAAAACAAAAATTGCTGCTTTGCTCGCAATAGTCAAGCAAGTCTTGCCCGGTGATGAATACCCGGTTTATATCTGCATGGCCATACTGTGGCAACAGGAAAAACAGTAGCAGCGTCAGACGCATTATCTTCATAATGTTCATATCGAAAAGAGTTAGTTTAGGCTATATCATTACATCGACCGGCAACCGCATTTCTTGACTGCAAACGTATGTAACTGAGCGTTCTGGCAATTTCTTAAGGAAACTGAAATTTAATGACTACAAACTACCTGGAAGTGGCACTGAACAACCATACTGATGGCTACCAGGCGGATCTGAACCACCTGATGCGTATAATCGGTTCGGAGCAACTTGCTATCAGAGATAAGCTGATACAAGACGGTTTCTGGTTTGTTGATATACCACGCACATCATCAACCGCTATACGCCTGAAACTTTCAAGTCTATTTGGCTACCCTCATGGCAAGAAATTCATCCCGGGCAACAATGAACCCGTTGAAGGCGTCGAGTCTTTCCTTATTCCACAACACATGCCGGCATTTATCATGACTGATATTGTCGGCGCTGATGTATGGGATCAGTTGAGAACATTCACCATAGTGCGACATCCCATGAGTTGGGCTGTTTCCTTATGGCAATTTACTATCAAGTACGGAAATCTGCATTTCACAACAGGTGACTTCATGAACTTCCTGCAACAACTGGAAAAAAAACTTCAGGGCGATAAGGAAGACAGACCTGTGTTTCCTACCAGCTATTGCCAGACTGATTACATTCGTAACATTGATGATGAAGACGACATTATCAAAGACGTGTTGAAGTATGAAGACAGGGAACAAATCGATACCTACCTTGCGCAGGCATTTGGTCCTGATTTCTTGATAGCGGAGAAATTCGCGATTACAGACGCAGAAAGCTATATGCCATCAGAACAGGAGAAACAGCAAGTGCACAGGATACTCGCGCGGGATTTTGAACTGCTCGGATACTAGCTGAAAGTAGCAGACTAAAAGTCGATACGCAGTGTCGCAAGGAAACTATCGCTGTTAAAGCGGTCCCTACCCAGTACTTTTATCCATTCTAATGAACCTGTTGCTATGTCCCCATAGTAACGAAAGCCCAGAGATGTTTGAAACTCATCGTCATCGTCAGGCTGGGTCGCGCCCACTGCTGCCGGTAAGCCACCTGCATCATTCCCTTCATCGCGACTAATGTCATTGTAATAGGATACGCCAGCAAACGGCTCTACACGGTCCATACTATATGCCACGTTAAATCCCAGTGATATCTGTGACAGGTCGACGTTTCTTTCACCCAGCGCACGTGCAGTATTTGGGCCTCTCTCCTGGTAGGCATCCTGTTCTTCCTCGGTGTAGAGAAAGCCAACGCGGCCATTGATTATCCAGTTATTCTTGATCATATTGGCATTTAGATTGGTAGCGATAAACCAGCGATCGGCATCGAAACTGCCAAAAATGGTGTCGCCACTGACATTGTCGATGCGGGTGGTATCGTATTCAAGACTCGAGTAGCCGGCAAAGGCATCAATACTGAACGTATCATTGATGCTATAGGCCATATACGGTGCAAGTGTATAACCCTGCGCCTCATTGTCTCCGCCATTGTAGTCTGTACGCGTATCGGTATCTTCATAACTGACTGCCAGACCAATAACCGCACGGTCTAGTACAAAGGTATCTATACCGGCAAAAAAAGTCGATTGTTTGGCCTCGTATGTAGCCAGGGGTCTGACTGCAGAATTGATAGGCAGACTTGCATCGTAGCCTGTGTAGGTATAACTGGACCAGACACCTATGCCGCGGTAATCGTCTCCAGCAGCCAGGCCTGACAACGCCGAGGAACCGGTAAACGCAACCCCGTTTTCATCGTCGTCATTCGCCGCCCTGTTAATTTGCTTGGAAAAGTTATTCGTGGAATTTCTGATAGCATCCGGGTTGGTCACAGCAGGGCCAACGCCATTCAGGCACTCGAGCGGGTTCTCGGGTGTACATTTCTCCTCTTCATAAGGTGAAGCAAGCAATGTGACTGAATGCAGCATTAACAAGGCCAAGAGAATCTGTGGTTTATTCATGCGATGCCTCCCTGTTCGAACATATGCATAATTATAGCGTCAGATAGCTGTATGCATAGTTATCATTGTTCATTGTTATCCAACAATAACTTATAAACCTCATTTTTCTTGCGGCCGGTAATTCTGGCCGTTAATGCGGCTGCATCCTTACTGCCAAGTTTTTCATTGAGAATCGTAAGCACCCTGCACACTTCATCGTCATCAGCGCTGGCTGTTGGCGCACCTTCAACAACAAGTACAAACTCTCCTTTCTTCGTAATTGTTTTGTCATCTAGTTTCTGCAACATATCAGCAATTGTTGCGAGGATAATCTGTTCATACTGCTTGGTTAGTTCACGTGCCACAGTTATCCGCCGCTGTTTGCCGAATATTTCAGCCATGTCCTTTAATGCATCATGTATGCGATGCGGTGTCTCGTAAAAGATGAGTGTACGCGTTTCATTAACCAGCGTGCCCAATAGTTTTTGTCGCGCTGCCGTTTTCGCAGGCAGGTACCCCTCAAATGCAAAACGATGGGTTGGCAGCCCGCAAACAGAGAGTGCTGCAACCATCGCCGAGGGACCGGGAACGGGGACAACGGGAATGCCTTTTTCAATCGCTGCTGCTACCAGCTTGTATCCCGGATCGTTAATTAATGGCGTGCCAGCATCAGAAATGAGTGCAATTGACTGACCATCCTGCAACAACTGCAGATACTTTTCTGTGACCTGCTCTTCGTTGTGCTCATGATATGAAGTGAGTGGCGTCGTAATTGAATAGGACTGCAGCAGGAATCGACTATGACGCGTGTCCTCGGCTGCAATCATGTCCACAGCTTTAAGCGTATCGATAGCACGCTGGCTTATATCGCCCAGATTACCAATCGGTGTTGCCACAATATATAAAGAAGAGCTCAACTTTGTCCTCTGCACTTAACGTGATAAATACTGTCGAATTTAGTACTCCAATGTACAATACAACCATGCGATTGTTATTCCCACTCCTGCTTTTGTTTTTTCTGGCGACCGGCTGCAGCACGGTACGTGACGAGCAGCAGCCTGCCGTTGACCCGGAGATGACTGCAAGACAATACATGCTGCGCGGTGAATACCAGGCAGCAGCCGAGGAATACCTGATACTCGCAGAAAAAGACAGGACTAACGCAAGCACGTACCGCTTGAAAGCGACCGCGGCATTCATCGAGGCCGGCAATTACGATCGCGCCTTTATGATCCTGAATGACACTTCGGCCGAAGAAAACGATGTATTGCAACAAAGCCGGCGCAGTATACTCGGCGCAAGATTAAACCTTGAGTTTGGCAAGTCTGCACAGGCACTTGCAGATCTGGAAGCACTGGACCCGACACAAATCCCGGATTCACTTCGCTATGCTTACCATGATTTACTGGCACGTGCTTATCTTTCACAAGGCAACTTCACTGCATCAGCTGCAGAGCGACTCGTGGCACAACAATATGCTGCTAATGAAAAACAGCAGCAACAGAACTACAGGGCACTCTGGAACAGCTTCCAACAGTTATCGGATAGTGACCTTGATGCCATGTCACCAGTAGCACAGGACGCACTGCGAGGCTGGTTTGACCTCGCTTCCATTTATCGTACCTATCGTTTCGATCCGCAAAAGCTGGACTTCGCCGTTGATAGCTGGGTACAAAGATATCCCGGACACCCGGCCTTCACGGCAATCGTGCCCGGATTGAAAGAAAAAAGCGCGGGCTTTGTACAAAGACCTGAAACCATTGGCCTGTTACTGCCGCTAAGTAACCAATACAAAAACGCAGCGGTTGCAATACGCGACGGTTTTCTGGCCGCCTGGTACTTCGATCGCCAGGGACAAGCACAATCAAATATTAAAATCTACGATGCCAACTCACTCAATATTATAGAGGCTTATCAACAGGCTATTGCTGACGGGGTCGACTATGTAGTCGGTCCGCTTGAAAAAGAAGCAGTGAATAGCCTGCTTGGTCAATACGAGCTACCTGTTCCTGTGCTTGCGCTAAATCACGTCGACCAGACAGATGAAGCTGATAATGACAAGCTTGTTCAATTTGGTCTATCGCCGGAAGAAGAAGCAAAACAGGTCGCGGAGCTGGCATTATCGGACGGACATACACTGGCACTGGTCGTCACACCCGACAACAGCTGGGGCAGACGCATAGCCGAGAGTTTTACAGAACGTTGGAACGAAGTCGGTGGTACCGTGCTTGAGCAGGCATATTTTTCCAGTGACTTGAAAGACTACGCCACACCTGTAAAAGAGATGCTGAATGTGGACAGCAGCGAACAACGTATCAGGGAATTACGTGGACAGCTAAATCTGAAGCTCAATGCTACCGAAAGACGACGTCAGGATGCCGACTTTATTTTTGCTGCTGCCCTGCCCGGGGACGCCAGGCAATTATTGCCGCAGGTCAGGTTTTATCGTGCCGACGATTTACCGATTTATTCGACCTCACACATATTTACCGGAATATATGACAGCACAAAAGACACGGACATGAATGACGTTGTGTTTGTGGATATGCCCTGGGTGTTGGATACCAGGCGCCAGTTGTCATTGATACAGGACTCTTTAAACCGCAACTGGTCACAAGACAGGTCCAGCTATCGGCGCCTCTATGCATTTGGTATTGATGCCTATCGACTTATTCCAGAACTCAATCGCCTGCGGCTGGAAAGAGATACTGTTTATGCGGGAGAAACGGGCGACCTGCAACTGGACGAAACGAATACCATACAAAGAAAACTGCGCCGTGCCCGGTTTATAAATGGACAACCTGTATTAAACAATTAATTCAAGTACTCATGGATGAGCAAACAAAAACGTATCGGTCAACAGGCTGAATTTATTGCGGCAAGCCACCTTAAGCAGCACGGCTTAACGATTGTTGAACACAATTTTAATTGCCGCTTTGGCGAAATCGACCTGATTGCCAAAGACCAGGAAACGCTTGTATTTATCGAAGTGCGTTATCGAAACAAGCGAGGCAAGTTGTCGCCTGCAGAGACACTGGACTACTATAAGGTCAATCGTATTATCACAACAGCGCGCTATTTTCTGAGTCATAGTCGTCAGTATCAAACAACGCAGTGCCGCTTTGATTTTATTGGCATAACAGGCGATGAACAAAAGCCGGATATCGAGTGGATAAAAAATGCGTTTCAGGCATAATCTGCTTTTATTTTCGTAGCCCTGATGGATTCAATACAGCGAATAAAAGAAAACTTCCAGGAATGCATACAGGTTAAAACCGATTCCCTGGATACGCTTGCCCCAATTATTGCCAGGGCTGCAGAAAAGGTTGCGGGCGCCCTGCTAAATGATCATAAAATTCTTGCCTGTGGTAATGGTGGCTCTGCTGCCTATGCACAGCATTTCTCATCAAATATGCTAAACCGTTTCGAGATGGAACGACCAGGGTTACCTGCTATAGCCCTGACCGCAGACTCGGCTACGCTCACGTCTATTGCCAATGACAGTCAGTACGCAGACGTCTATTCAAAACAGATACGTGCGCTTGGGCAACCAGGTGATATCCTGCTGACAATCAGCACTAGCGGTGAATCACACAACATCGTGCATGCGATCGATGCCGCTCACGATCGTGACATGGATGTGCTGGCACTAACCGGACGAGAAGGTGGGCAAATCGCTGATTTGATTAATGGTGCTGATGTTGAAATTCGTGTGCCGACCTGGTCGACGGCTCGTATCCAGGAAGCACATGTTCTAATTTTAAACTGCATTTGTGATCTGGTTGATCTTCAATTACTCGGCCAGGAAAATTAACAAGGGAATACAATTGATTATGATGAACAAAGCCACTCTTTCTTTACTGTTAGTTCTTGTTTTACCTGTTCTCAATGGCTGTGCAGCTGCCGTCATTGGTGGCACTGCTGTTACCGCTGGTACCTTGATCGACCGACGTACCACCGGTACACAGGTGGAAGACCAGACCATCGAACTGAAAGCAGGCACCAAACTGCGTGAAGACGTGGAGTTGAATGAACAAGCGCATATTAATGTAACCAGTTACAACACCGTTGTGCTGTTAACGGGCGAAACGCCTACAGATGAACTGCGACAGCGAGCAGTCGACATCGTCAAGTCACTGGAAAAAGTAACGCATATATACAATGAGCTGACGATCGCCGCCCCAAGTTCCATGACAGCGCGCAGTAGTGACTCAATTATCACCAGCAAGGTTAAAACCAAGATGCTCTCTGACCAGGAGATAAGCGGACTGGCCGTTAAGGTTGTTACCGAAAAAGGTGTGGTCTATCTGATGGGGCTGCTAACAAAGAGCGAGGCTGAAATAGCCACGAACATAGCAAGGCAGACAGGCGGCGTACAAAAGGTGGTAAAACTATTTCAATATATTGATTAGTGATCAGGTTTTAACTCGCAACCTTGCCATTACCTGCTGATAGATATCCTTGTCAGCTTTGCTAAAACAACAGGCAATAATCCTTTCAAATTCGGGTTCATACTCCAGCATGCTCTTTATCGCGATTTCAGTTGCCTGTTGAACAGGGTATCCATAAATACCGGTGCTGATAGCGGGAAACGCTATCTGCTTCATTCCCTTCGACGCTGCCAGTTTCAGGCAACTTTGATAACACGACGTCAGTATTTCCGCCTCGCCCAGCCCGCCACCTCGCCAGACAGGACCTACTGTATGAATGATATGTCGAGCAGGTAATCGGAAGCCAGGCGCAAGTTTCGCAGATCCCTCAGTGCAACCATTAAGGGCATTATTAAATACCTGCAGCTCCGGACCTGCTGCGGCATGAATTGCACCATCGACACCACCTCCGCGTTGCAAACTGCTGTTTGCTGCGTTGACAATGACATCAACAGCCAAAGTCGTAATATCATCCTGTATGATTTCTATCATTCTTGCCAGATGTTATTGTGCAGATAATTATCTAAACAGTATTTGCGCGTGATATCTTCATGTTAAATCATCCCGCTTCACTAACAGAACAGTTGAGTAATGCTCTCATTAATAAGGGTCCTGATTATAGACCAAGGACCCGCTATATTGATGAAGCAGGAAGTCCACTATATACCAACAGACTTATCCTGGAGAACTCGCCTTATTTACTCCAGCATGCCCACAACCCGGTAGATTGGTATCCATGGGGTGAAGAGGCGTTCGCGACAGCACAGCAACAGAATAGGCCAGTATTTTTATCAATCGGTTACTCTACCTGCCACTGGTGTCATGTCATGGAAGAAGAAAGCTTTGACAACATCGATGTTGCAACTGTCATGAATGAGCACTTTATCTGTATCAAGGTAGACCGGGAATTATATCCTGACATTGACACGTACTACATGACCGCAGTCATGATGATGCAGGGCCATGGCGGCTGGCCTATGAGTAGCTTCCTGACACCAGACAGAAAACCATTTTTTGGTGCAACCTATTTCCGCCCGGGACAGTTCATCACGCTCATGCATCGCGTGAATGAACTCTGGCGTAACCAGCAAAATGACCTACTGGAACAGGCACAACATTTCAGCATACAAGTCGCTGACACCATGGCAGCAAGACAGTCATTAAATGAGATTGGTAGCAATGTTATTGATCTAACCGCACAAACATTAATGAATCACTATGATGAAACACATGGTGGTTTTGGGCAGGCACCAAAATTTCCCAATGAACCTTACCTGTATTTCTTCCTCGACTACATCAAGCTCAGAGAGGATAAGCATATACTCTCAGCCCTTGTTCGCACTTTGCATGTCATGGCTTGTGGAGGTATGTATGACCAGATAGGTGGAGGCTTTCATCGTTATTCAACAGATCCCGAGTGGCTGGTACCGCATTTTGAAAAAATGCTTTATAACCAGGCAAATCTTGCCTGTGTTTATGTTGACGCTTACCAGCTTAGCGGCGATAGCGACTTCAGGCGCATTGCCGAGGAAACACTTGATTACGTTCTCAGAGAAATGACCGCTACGGGCGGTGGTTTCTATTCTGCTACCGATGCAGACAGTGAGGGTGAGGAGGGACTTTTCTTTACCTGGGAAGAGGAGGAAATCGACAGGTTACTTGGACAACACACAGATCACTTCAAGCATCTATTTCAGGTTTCAACTGGAGGTAATTTTGAAGGACGCAATATTCCGCATTTACAACAACCACTGTTGCAATATGGCAAGGACAATGGTGTGCAATATGAAGACTTGCTTGAACAATTAAATTCATACAGAACAATACTGATGCAGGTACGTAACGCGCGCGTGGCGCCGCTTCGTGATGACAAGGTGATTACTGCCTGGAATGGCATGATGATAAAAGCCCTGGCCAGGGCCGGCTCCAGGCTAAAGCGGCAGGACTATATTGAAGCTGCCAGTAAAGCAGCAAATTATTTACTCAATACCAACAAGCTCGGTGACGATCGTTTGAGCCGTATCAGCATGGATCAACAGGCATCAGTGCCTGCACTGCAAGAGGATTATGCCTATCTCGCTGAAGCGCTGGTTGAACTCTATGATGCAACGCGTGAGGAACAATGGCTACAGCATGCCATGTCAGTTACTGATTCAATGTTAGAACTATTCCTGGATCAGAAAGATGGCGGTTTTTTTATGACCTGTGCAAGCAGCGCCAGCCTGCTTCCGTATATACCCAAGGAAATGCAGGATAACGCTACCGCGTCGGGAAACTCTGTCGCACTGAAGCTGTTAGCCCGTTTGTGGCGACGTACTGGCAAACAGGCTTATCTTCAGAATGCACAAGCGCTGGTCCGCAGTTTCTCAGACGCTATTACCCAACGTCCTTACAGTAGCAGCTACATGATAAACGGCTTGCTGGAACTATTGGCTGGCGAACAAGATAATCGGCAATGGTGTGGCGATGGCAATATTTTCGTACAGTGCACGTCTCTTTATCAGGAAGACAGTCTGATGATCAATATAAACGTGGATTGTCGTACTAACTGGTATCTCAATGCATTAACGGGAGACAACAAGGAACATGTGCCCATTACAATTACACTGCCAGAGCAATGGGAAATAAAAACGCTTGTATTCCCTGATGCAAAGGAAAAAAGTGTGGATTATCAGGATACACCGGCGTTGCTATACCCGAACAGCACGACTATTCAACTATGCCTGGTAAACCACGTTGATACGTCTGAATCAGCGATACCAGGGTTTATCAAACTGGGTATCGCTTTACAGGCATGTACCACCGACAGGTGTTCCGCTATAGAGAAGCTTAACCTTATTGTATATACCAGCCATTAATTAATTGCTGGCAATCACCTGGAGCTCCAGCCCCTGTTGGTTAATCTTTTCCAACCTGTTAGCAAGCTCATCCTGCGTAACACGCCCGTTATTCAGAGCGTAAATGATAACGTTGTCATGGTTAGGTACGAGATGTAGCAAAATACAGTCGATATGTTCGTTCAAAGGTCGCAGAATGCGTAACAATTCCTCTTCTGTATGCGGTAACAGGTTCATCGCTATTCCACCTTTTTCTGCTACTGCGGTACAAAGATCCCGGTGGAACTCTGCTTCATACAGGCATTGAGGCTGTTTCTCCTCGGAATAGATATCAACCATGATTATGTCAAAATGGTCAGTGTTATTTGCCAGGAAATGTTCGGCCGAGTCCTGGATGACATCTTCAGGACTCATTCCAAAGTATTCCTGTGCAAGTTTCAGGATTCGGTCATTTGGTTCTATGGAGGTCAGATGTATCTCTGGATTATACTTGGTAAAGTAGCGCTCTATCGCACCGCATCCAGCACCGAGGTTTAGTAACGACACAGGTGAGTCTACCAGTTCAAGCAGCGCCAACATCGCTACCAGGTTTGGTAGTAGTAGAGTAGCAGGGTTCTCAAGATCGATTAAACTTTGAATCATTTCACCATCTGCACTAAGCCAACGATAGTTCTCATACTGCCTGACAGTTAACTCCTGGCCATCAATCACCCTTGAATAGAGTAATTCGGTTTTATCCGGCCCAAGTTCGTTAATGATCTGCAACAGAGACATGATTTTTTATAAAGTCTTTCCTTGCCAGTATAAAGCACGCTTACTGTTTGTTACACTCATCGCGTTTTGTTAATGATTAAGGCCCATGTCGGAATTTAGAGTTGGACAACGCTGGGTAAGTCACACGGAAACAAATCTTGGACTTGGAGTTATCGTCGCAGTGGCAGGGCGAAAAATCGAGATTTCTTTTCCAGCTGTAGATGAAAGGCGTATTTACGCCGTCGATAGTGCGCCACTTACCCGAATAGAACACAAACCTGGCGATCGTATTCATACTAATGATGATCAGTATCTACAGGTTGTGGAAGTTACACATCTGGAAGAGAGGTTGATTTACCGCGCCAGTGATGAAACGGGTAATACCTATGACATCGATGAACTGGACCTTAATAGCGCCATTGAGCTAACGGCACCAAAGCAAAGGCTACTGAGCGGGCAACTCGATAATCTTCGCGCCTATCAGCTACGCTGTGCGACGTTATTACATCTTAACCAATTACAACAATCACCGGTACGGGGACTGCTTGGCTCGAGAACCAGTTTACTGCCACATCAAACCTATATAGCCCAGGAGGTTGCAAAGCGTTATGCACCCAGGGTCTTGCTTGCAGATGAAGTCGGCCTTGGTAAAACGATCGAGGCCGGCATGATTATACATTTTCAACTGCATACCGGTCTCGCCAGTCGTATTTTAATCGTGGTGCCTGATACGCTGACACATCAATGGCTGGTTGAGATGTTACGTCGTTTTAATCTGAGGTTTGCATTGTTTAATGAAGACAGACTGGCGGGGTTACGCGAAACAGCAGAAGGTAACCCGTTCGACAGTGAACAATTAATCATTTGCAGTCTTGATGATATCACCAGCGATCCGGCACTGTTTAAAGATGCTACACGGGCAGAATGGGATATGGTTGTTGTCGACGAAGCACACCACCTGCATTGGAGTGATGCTGAAGAGGGTCACGACTACCGTTGTATTGAAGCACTCGCGCAATCCAGTCAAGGTTTATTACTATTAACCGCGACACCTGAGCAAGCAGGTTTGGCGAGCCACTTTGCCCGCCTGAGATTACTGGACCCTGCCCGCTTTCATGACCTTGATGCTTTCCGACAGGAAGAACAGAATTATCAACCTTTGAGTCAGACGGTTGGTTTGCTACTTGACGATGACGGACCACTGAGTGCTGCAACCTGCAATATGCTCGGCGAATACCTGGATATAAACATAGCGCCTGACACACCTGCCACTGACCATGAGCGCGAACAATGGATAGAGCAATTACTTGATATACACGGAACAGGTCGTGTTTTTTTCAGGAATACACGCGAGGCGATTAAGGGATTCCCGACAAGAAAACTGATTGCCACCGCCCTGCAAGTGCCAGACTGCTATGCCGATCTACAAGGCCAGCAATTGGTATTCCCGGAAACAGGCACTAACAGCGATATATGGATAAAGCAGGATCCTCGGGTTAAACATCTGCTCGATCTACTGGAGACCCTGCCTGATGAAAAAGTATTGGTCATTTGCGCGCATGCAACTACGGCAATTGCTCTGGAAAAATATCTACAACTCAGGGCAGGGATCCGAACGGCAGCATTTTATGAGGGTTTAAGTATTCTCGAACGCGATAGAGCCGCCGCGTACTTTGCAGATCATGAAGCTGGCGCACGACTATTGGTATGTTCCGAAATTGGCAGCGAGGGAAGAAATTTCCAGTTTGCTCACCACCTGGTTCTTTTCGATCTACCACTCAACCCGGATTTACTGGAACAACGTATTGGCCGGTTGGATCGTATTGGCCAGTCTGACAGCATCCATATTCATGTGCCCTATCTACAAGCAACGGCACAAGAAGTGTTGTTTCGCTGGTACAACGAAGGGCTGGGGATCTTCGACGAAAGCTGCGCTGCGGGTTTCAGTATCTACGAAAAGTTTGAAGACGCCATTACCAGCGCACTTTCTTCACCGGACATGGGTATTGATGTTCTTATCACTAACACCAGTAAGCATAATCTCGAGGTTAAGGATGCGATGCAGAAAGGCAGGGACAGGCTGGTTGAATTCAATTCATGTCGTAAGGACATTGCGCATTCAGTCATTTCCGAGATCAGGCAGCAGGAGAATCCGCCCGCGTTGATGGGGTACATGGAAACACTGCTCGACGCATATGGTGTCGATCATGAAGAACATTCGGATAAGACCTGGATTCTACACCCCAGCGATCATATGCGGCTTGGTTATTTTCCCGGACTTGGAGATGACAGTATTACTGTCACTTTTGATCGCGACAGAGCGCTGGCGAGAGAAGACTTCAACTTTGTTAGCTGGGAGCACCCTATCGTTTCTGAAGCCATGGATATGGTTATGAACAGTGAGATTGGTAATACCTTTGTCACCACAATCGAAATGGAAGGCATCGAACCAGGCACAATTTTGCTGGAAACATTCGCCACCATTAATGCTGTCGCACCGAGATATTTACAGGTAGAAAGATATCTACCCCTGACGCCGTTTCGCACGTTGATTAGCAAGGATAAGAAAAATTACGCCAAGGCCCTGAGTCATGAAAAGCTTAACAAGCTGAGCATGAAAATTAACCGTCAAACGGCACTGGCAATTATCAAACAGATTAAAGGCGATATAGATGAAATGTGTGACTTCGCAACACGTTTTACCGAATCAAAATTACCAGCGGTAAAACAGCAGGCAATGGACGATGCCGAAGCACTGCTATCAGGAGAAATAAATCGACTCCAGTATCTTAAGCAACGTAACCCCGCTATTCGCGAGGAAGAGATCGAGTTTTTACAGCTGCAGCTTGATGCATGTAAGGACGTTATTGAAAATGCAACCTATGAGATGCAGGCTCAACGTTTGATCATTGCCCAGTAACCGTTGGAACGAAATAAGCGACGGTAACTTATTTACTTCTACTTGATAATCGTCAAGTGTGGCTTCTTCTTTTTCTCATCAGCGGTTTCTTCGTTTTCTGATTCCGCCGTGCCGCTGTCATCAAACTCTTCTTCTTCAGGAAAGATCATGCCCCGACCGTTTTCCCGTGCATAAATAGCCTGTACTGCGGAGCAGGGAAAATAGACGTTCATACTTTGTCCGGAAAATCGCGCCTTAAAGTTAATATAATCATTACTCAGGTCAAGATCACGCACTGCAGAGGGTGATATGTTGAGGACTATACGATCGTCTTCAACAAAATCAACGGGTACGCTCAGATCATCACCGCTTGTATCAACAAGCAAATGAGGCGTCAGATGATTATCGACAATCCAGTCATAAAGAGCACGAATCAGGTAGGGCTTATTCGAGGTCATTACTCTGAACTAAACCTACACCGTTTCGTTGTACTCTTTTTCTACCGGGGACAGGCTCTCTTTAAACGATTCCCGTTCGAAAAGCCTGTCGGCATATTGTTGCAGCGGTTTGGCAGACATCGGAAGTTTGATGCCGTACTGTGATAAACGCCATAACAACGGCGCCATGCAACAGTCAACCAGCGAATATTCTTCTGACATAAAGTATGGCATCTGACTGAAGGTAGGCGCTATTGCAGTTAAGTTATCGCGCAATACTTTTTTAGCATTGGCGGCAGCAATGTCGTTATCACTATCCAGCTCATCAACAACAGAATAAAGGTCTTCCATTACTCGAAATCGCAGCTGTCTATTGCTGGCACGGGTCACAGGGTCAACCGGCATCAGCGGCGGATGAGGAAAACGCTCATCAAGGTATTCCATAATGATTTGCGCATCATAAAGTACAAGATCCCTGTCAATAAGCGTCAGGATCGAGTTGTAGGGGTTGAGTTCGCTCAGCTCCTCCGGCTTGGTATCTTCCTCGCCTATGTAGTTAATCTCTACATTAACGTCTTTTTCAGCGAGGACAATTCTGACAGCATGCCCAATAGGGCTGTCGGTATCAGAGTAGAGCACCATTAAGGAGCGGCGGTTGGCTATACTGGCCATGGTAATTTAGTCTCCAGCCTTAGATTTCAAACGGGAGATTATACTACACCTGTCAAGTCACCGGGCTGCGGTGCGAAAACCTAGTGGACGTCGCGCCAATATTCCTTTTTCAGCATATAGGCCACTACTGCAAACAAGATGAAATACAGCATTACCCAGACCCCGATTTTCTTGCGTTCGAGCTGAATCGGCTCACTCATGTATACCAGGTAGTTCACCAGGTCCTTGATTGTCTGATCATATTCCTCCGGGCTTTGCGTTCCGGGTGTAATCAGCTTCAAGTCCTCGTAGGTAGGCGTATGGTGTGTGCCATCATCACTGTGGGAAACATCCAGAGCCTGCATGCCCTGCAAGTCCCAAAGCACGTGTGGCATGCTTACATTTTTAACCACCAGGTTGTTCACACCAAAAGGGCGAGAATCATCTACATAGAAGGTCTTAAAATAGGTGTAGAGGTAATCGGCACCGCGTGAGCGTGCAATGACTGATAAATCAGGTGGAACAACACCCCAGTAGCGTATGGCATCACCCTTGTCCATCGCGATAGTCATGGTTTCACCAACCTTGGCGTCATCGAAGATGAAGTTTTGTTCCAGCACTGCGTCGCTGATACCGAGATCCTTGCCCATGCGGTTATAACGCATGTACTCGGCAGAGTGGCAACCCATACAGTAGTTGGCAACAATCTTGGCGCCGCGTTGCAGAGAGGTTTGATCTGACAAATCCACGTCTAAATGCATTAGCTTGGCACCGCCCGCAGCATGGGCAACAGGGGCTAGCAAAATAATGAATACTGCTAGCAGAGAATTAAGTTTCATCATCATATTCATGCTGTCACCCTGTCCGGCACGGATTTATCGTTATCTAATCCCGTGTAAAACGGCATCAGGAAGAAAAACAAAAAGTAAATAACGGTAAATATTCTTGCCAACCATGTGTAAAGCGGCGTAGCGATCTGCAGTCCAAGCCAGCCCAGGATCAGGAAGCTGATGATGAACAGCGCCAGCGCGAACTTGTAATTACGGCCTCTGTATCGAACCGACTTAACAGCGCTACGATCAAGCCATGGCAACAACAAAAACAATGAAACAGCCAATCCCATTGCAATAACACCGCCCAGCTGACTCGGTACAGCACGCAGGATTGCGTAGAAAGGCGTGAAGTACCAGACCGGGGCTATGTGTTCCGGTGTCTTCAATGGATCAGCAGGTATAAAGTTAGCTGCTTCCAGGAATAACCCCTGTGTTCCGGGTACTTTCATATCGGGCGCGAAAAAGACCACCGCGAAGAAGAACAGCAGGAAGATGGATGCACCAAAAATATCTTTCACCGTGTAATACGGATGAAAAGGAATGCCATCTACAGGAATACCTTCTGCATTCTTGGTTTTCTTGATGTCGACGCCATCGGGATTATTTGAGCCCACTTCGTGCAGGGCAAGAATGTGAACACCAATAAGACCAGCTATCAAGAATGGAAATGCAATCACATGCAGAGAGAAGAAGCGGTTCAAGGTTACGTCTGAAACAACAAAGTCGCCGCGTATCCATAATGCCAGTTCTTCACCAATGAATGGCAATGCGCCAAACAATGAGATAATCACCTGGGCTCCCCAGTAGGACATCTGGCCCCACGGTAGCAGGTAACCAAAGAAGGCTTCGCCCATTAATAATAAATAAATAGCCATCCCTGTCAGCCAGATTAATTCACGCGGCTTTTTATATGAGCCATAAAGCAGAGCTCTAAACATATGCAGGTAAATGACAACAAAAAATGCCGAGGCACCGGTGGAGTGCATGTAGCGTATAAACCAGCCCCACTCGACATCGCGCATTATATATTCAACTGACGCAAACGCTTCAGCAGCTGACGGTTTATAGTTCATCGTCAGCCAGATACCGGTTACAACTTGTATAACAAATACAAGCAGCGCAAAAGCGCCGAAGAAATACCAGAAGTTAAAGTTTTTTGGTGCGTAATACTGTGCCAGGTGTTCGTTCCACGATTTCATTAGAGGAAATCGTGCATCGGCCCAATCCCTCAAACCAATAAGTGAATCCAGAACTTGATTATTTCCATTCGCCATTATGCTACTCCACTATCGTCGCCTACTAGCAGGCGGGTCGGTGACAAAAATTTATGGGGCGGAATGACCAGATTAGTTGGTGCTGGTACGCCCTTAAATACTCGCCCGGCGAGGTCAAAGCGAGACCCATGACATGGGCAGAAAAACCCGCCCAGCCAGTCAGATGCTGGAGGATTATCAGCATCCTTGGTTACAAAGTTCGGTGAACAACCCAGGTGTGTGCAGATTCCTATCACCACGAGATATTCATCTTCTACCGAACGCATTTCGTTTTTGGCATATTCAGGCTGCGCACTGCTTTCAGATGCGGGATCGCTCACTTCCGAGTTTTGAGCCTTGATATCAGCAAGCATTTCTTCCGTACGGCGTAATACCCAGACAGGCTTACCGCGCCACTGCTCGATCATGCGCTCGCCGGGACGTAATTTACTAATATCTATCTCAACTGGAGCACCAATGGCCTTGGTTTTCTCACTCGGTGTCATTGTGGCTACAAACGGCACGGCTGCGGCTACTGCACCACCGCCACCGACGACAGTGGCAGCCGCTGTCAGAAAACGACGTCGACTCTTGTCAACATTATTATTGTCCATCTTTAACCTCTATATCTCTGATTTAATTCGCTTTTTTCACTTTTCTGCGTAGCAAAATCGTCGCCTGGCAACTATCTGCCGCGAACGATATAAGGGGCTACTATTGTTATAGACCGCATACAGCCGTGAAATGACAACGTTGAACCAAATTATGCAGTTGCAACATTATCGGCGCAATTTACCAAATTTTGAGCATGTTTGAAAATAAAGAGTCGTTCTATATTTATCCGGTTCCGCTGCCATGCTTGCTGTCTGCGACAAGTGTGAATACCACGTGAAATTTCGCAAAGCGGGGCATACTTGTGACTTTATGCTAATAAATCAGATTGGGATACACTGCGTGGCCCGAATTACAGCTAGTGCAGCCTTGATCAGGTAACAGGAAAAACCGGTTTGAAAAGACGCATTATATTCGTATTGCAATACGTGGCCTACGGGCTGGCACTGGCGTTCGCGTTCCTGTTACTAACCACGGATGATTTGTCACTACGCTTCAACAATGGCGTGGACTATCGCAGTGAGGGCTCGTTTAATGCCGCTGTAGCGCGGTCAGCGCCAGCGGTAGTCAATATCTACGCGAGTAAGGTCTACGAGGAACGTATCCATCCGCTATTCCTGGATCCGTTCCTGCGCCGATTCCTTGGCGAGCCGCCCGCCACAAGACAGCAACGCCGCAACAACTCTATCGGCTCTGGCGTCATTATGAACAGCCATGGTTTCATACTTACCAATGCACATGTAATCAGCGACAGTAACGAAATCCGTGTCACGCTAAATGATGGTCGTCAGGCGCCCGCTGGAATTATCGGTATGGATGTCGATACCGATCTTGCTATTCTTAAGATTGACCTGCCTGCGTTACCGGATATACCTATTGGTGATTCCTCCTCACTGCAGGTAGGCGACATCGTCCTCGCCATAGGTAATCCCTATAACTTTGGCCAAACTGTTACGCAGGGGATTGTCAGCGCAACAAGTCGTAAACGCAGGGGCATCTCTTTCTTTGACGACTTTATCCAGACCGATGCCGATATCAACATTGGCAATTCCGGTGGTGCATTAATCAACGCCCGTGGTGAACTGGTAGGGATTAATACGGCCATCGTTTCCAGCAGCGGCGGTTCGGAGGGCATTGGATTGGCAACACCAATCAACCAGGCACTTTATGTCATGCAGGAACTCGTTGAGAACGGCCAGGTGCTGCGCGGCTGGTTGGGAATAGAGGTACAAACGCTGGATCCGAACATTGCCAGAATGGCGAACCTCGATAACGGTGGTGTTTGGGTATCAGCGATCATAAAAAATAGCCCGGCCGACCTTGCCGGTCTGCTACCGGGTGACGTCCTGATAAGTATCAATAATATTGCGACCAGTACACCCGACCAGGCAATAGAAACCGTATTATCACTAAAGCCAGGTAATAAGGTGACGCTGGATATCCTCAGAGGCTGGGAAAGACAGCAACTGGATACTGTAATCCAACAAAGGCCGACTTCGAAAATGCCTTAGTTTATCCAGCGTTGATAATCTGCTGCATGCTATGAACTAATGCTTCGTTTTCTTCTGTTGTTCCAACGGTGACGCGTAAACAGTCTTGCAACAGTGGGTGAGCAGCACCCAGGTTCTTTATCAGTATTCCGCGCTCACGTAGATTCGAGTGTACAGTTGTAGCCGCCATGCCTTTCACCCGAAACAGGAAGAAATTGGCCTCGGTAGGCCAGGTCTCAACACCTGGCAGACTCGACAACGCGCTGTACAGGCTGGCACGCTGCTGCAGGATTTTTTCTGCCTGCGACTGCAACACATCAATGTGCTGGCAGATAAAACTGACACTGGCCTGATTCAGTGTGCCGATATTGTATGGCAACCGGATCTTTTCCAGCTGCGAGATCACCGAACC
>JAAUYM010011770.1_pt1 | contig 58250 bp, 60 predicted proteins | sample 7278001 | NCBI WGS metagenome assembly JAAUYM01 (sample SAMN14350224, study PRJNA611818) | marine sediment metagenome | isolation source: surface marine sediment (1.8m) | place: French Polynesia: Moorea | collected 2018-08
CCGTCGTCTTTCCGGTCCGGCCAAGGCGATCGACACCGCAAGTGATAAATACCTCTCTAATCTAATCCGCCGTGGTGACATGGATGGTAAGAAAGGCCAGATGCTGCTGTTACACCATGTACCCGGCATGATTGCGGACCGCGTTATGCTTATAGGTTGTGGCAAGGAACGCGAATTGGACGATCGTGCCTATCGCACAATCATTAGCAACAGCACCAAGGCATTGCAGGAAACAGGTTCATTGGAGTGTGTTAATTACCTGACCGAGTTAAACATCAAAGGGCGTGACCATCATTGGAAAGTCAAGCAGGCGGTAATTGCAGCTGGTCGAACACTGTATAAGTTTGACGAACTCAAGACCAAGAAAAAGGAAAAACGACGACCGCTGCGCAAAATCACATTTACCGTACCGACAAGACGTGAATTGCCGCAGGGAGAAGAAGCACTGCTGCACGGACAGGCAATTAATAACGGTATCAACCTGACCTGCGACCTTGGCAACCAGCCGGCCAATGTATGTACGCCGACCTATCTTGCCAAGCAGGCAGCCGATCTGGGTAAAGGCTACCGTTCGTTAACGGTAAACGTGCTTGAAGAAGCAGACATGAAAAAACTGGGCATGGGCTCACTTCTATCGGTTTCACAGGGCTCCGCTGAACCTGCCAAGCTGATTACCCTTGAATACAAGGGCGCGAAGAAAGGCAGCAAGCCTGTAGTACTGGTTGGCAAGGGCGTCACCTTCGATACCGGCGGCATCTCGATTAAACCCGCGCCTGCCATGGACGAAATGAAGTACGACATGTGTGGTGCCGCATCCGTGCTTGGCACCATCGCCGCAGTAGCAGAAATGAAATTGCCATTGAACGTGGTCGGCATTATCCCTGCGACAGAGAATATGCCCAGTGGTACGGCGACCAAACCAGGCGACATATTTACCAGCATGTCAGGACAAACCATTGAAGTATTAAATACGGATGCTGAGGGTCGCCTGATTCTGTGTGATGCACTTACCTATGCCGAGCGTTATAACCCGGAGGTCGTGATAGATATCGCAACACTAACAGGTGCCTGTGTTATTGCACTTGGTAAACATGCCACCGGCCTGTTAAGCAATCACAATCCGCTGGCCCGCGATTTAATGCAAGCAGGTGAAGAAGCCGGTGACAAGGCCTGGCAACTTCCACTCTGGGATGAATACCAACAGCAGCTGAATAGTCCGTTCGCCGATATGGCCAATATTGGCGGACGTGATGCCGGCACCATTACTGCTGCCTGTTTCCTGTCACGCTTTACCGAAAAATTTCACTGGGCTCACCTGGATATTGCAGGTACGGCCTGGCTAAGCGGATCAAAAAAGGGAGCAACTGGCAGGCCGGTACCATTGCTTACCCAGTTCATCCTGGACCAATTGAAGTAATCAACATCGTGGCACGCGTCGATTTTTATGTGTTGCCAGATGGAGAAGCAGTCGAGCGTTTCGCCTGTACGATAACGGCGAAGGCATGGCGCTCTGGAAACCGGGTACATATACACACTGGCAATGCAGAAGAAGCTGGCAAGATTGACGATCTGCTGTGGACATTTCGTGACATCAGTTTTGTGCCGCACGAACAGCTGAGTGACGACGTTGATGAAGAAACGCCTGTGACGATTGGCTATGGGCATGACTATCCAGCGGGCACTGACGTACTTGTAAATCTTGGCGCAGTCATTCCCGATTTTTCATCACAGTTCGAACGCATTGTTGAAATAGTTGGCGGTAGTGAGGAAAAGAAAAAACTCGCACGACAGCGTTACCGTGATTACCGCGAAAGTGACTTTGATATTCATGATCATAAGATTGAAGCAACGGGCCACTGATGACAGCTGATCAAGGCAATGACAATAACTTAAGCGTGAGCGACCGTGACGAACTGGTTAGCCGCATCGATGAACTGGAACAACTGTTGGCTGAAAAAAAGGCCGAAGCGAGCAGAGCCGGCAAGTTACATATGAAAGTTGGCACAGACGGTATCCCGGTACTGGAAGATCTGTTTGAGCCTGGCAATGTTGATATACAAAATTCATCTACCGACGCGTCTACTGTTACGAGGGAACATGAAATTGTCGAAGAGATTATTGATAAGGTTGACAGGGAAATCAGTCAGGATCTTGATGAACTGATCGCGATACTGAAAAACAGCATTATTGATGAAGTGAAAACCCGGCTGATGCACGAACTCTCCCAACCAGGCAAACAGGATACAAGCAAGTAAACAGTCCCCTAGCAAAATATCATTGCCCTGCACAGCCTGCCCGTGGACAATACGCCACCTTTACTAAATGTCGCTTGTTTTAGATGTTGTTGTGAATCATGGAAAAAACCTATAACCCCGAAACAATAGAAAAGAGCTGTTATGAAAGCTGGGAGCAGAATGGTTATTTTGCCCCCGCTGGAAACGGCGAACCGTATTGCATTATGTTGCCGCCGCCGAATGTTACCGGCAGCCTGCATATGGGGCATGCCTTTCAGCAAACGTTAATGGATACCCTGATCCGTTATCACCGTATGAATGGAGACGACACGCTGTGGCAATGTGGTACTGACCATGCAGGCATTGCTACCCAAATGGTTGTAGAAAGACAGCTGCAGAAAAAAGAACTGTCACGGCATGACCTTGGCAGGGACAAGTTTATCGACGCGGTATGGGACTGGAAGGACCACTCAGGCAATACCATTACACGACAGTCTCGCCGCCTCGGCACGTCAATGGACTGGTCACGCGAACGCTTTACCATGGATGAAGGGCTATCAGTCGCGGTGAGAGAGGTGTTCGTACGCCTTTATGATGAAGGGCTGATTTATCGTGGCAAGCGCCTGGTCAACTGGGATCCTGTTTTGCACACCGCTATTTCGGACCTTGAAGTCATATCGGCGGAGGAAAATGGCAAGCTCTGGCATATGCGTTATCCGCTGGTAGAACCGGTAGATGGGCTGGAGTATGTCGTGGTTGCAACTACCAGACCCGAAACCATGCTTGGTGATGCCGCCGTGGCCGTACATCCGGAAGATGAACGCTATCAAAACCTGGTCGGAAAACAGGTCCGATTGCCATTAACTGATCGAACCATCCCGGTTATTGCTGATGATTATGTCGATCCGGAATTCGGAACCGGCTGCGTCAAGATCACACCCGCGCATGACTTCAACGATTACGAGGTTGGCCAACGACACGATCTGCCGCTGTTAAACATTTTTACCATCGATGCTGCTATTAATGATGAGGCACCCGATGCCTATCGCGGCATGGATCGTTATGACGCACGCAAACAAATGCTGGCCGATCTTGAACAGCAAGGGCTGCTTGAAAAAATAGATGACCATAAACTGATGGTGCCACGCGGTGACCGCTCGCATGCGGTTGTTGAGCCTTATTTGACCGATCAGTGGTATGTAAAAATACAGCCACTTGCCGAGCCTGCAATCAAGGCAGTTGAAAACGGTGATGTCAGGTTTGTACCGGAAAACTGGTCCAAGACCTACTTTGAATGGATGCGAAATATCGAAGACTGGTGCATTAGTCGCCAGTTATGGTGGGGGCACCGTATTCCAGCCTGGTACGATGAAGAGGGTCATATTTATGTTGGCCATGATGAAGAAGAAGTCCGTAAGAAATACCAGCTAGAAGATACCAGGCTTACACAGGACGAGGATGTACTCGATACCTGGTTCTCTTCTGCACTTTGGCCATTCTCAACACTGGGCTGGCCTGAAAAAACACCGGAGCTGGATAAGTTCTACCCCACCAGCGTGCTGGTCACCGGCTTTGACATTATCTTCTTCTGGGTCGCACGAATGATCATGATGGGGCTGAAATTTATGGGTGACGTTCCGTTCAAGGAAGTCTATATCCATGGCCTGGTACGCGACTCGGAAGGACAAAAAATGTCGAAATCCAAAGGTAACGTGCTGGATCCGCTGGACCTGATAGACGGTATTGGCCTTGAAGAACTCGTTACTCAACGCACATCAGAGACGATGCAGCCACATCTGGCTGAGAGAATTGAAAGACTGACGCGCAAGAACTTTCCAAATGGCATCTCGGCGTATGGCACGGACTCATTGCGGTTCACTTTTGCATCGCTGGCTACCCAGGGGCGCGACGTCAGTTTTGACGCGGGACGAATCGAAGGCTATCGCAATTTTTGCAATAAATTATGGAATGCCACACGCTTTGTGCTTATGAGTGTAGAGGGACAAAACATCGATATTGCTGCCGGTGAAAAAACACTTGGTCTGGCAGAACGCTGGATTATCACGCGCCTTGAAGAAACACTGCGTGCCTGTCATGAAGGTATGCGCACCTATCGTTTTGACCTTGCATCGCAGGCGCTCTACGAGTTTACCTGGGACGAGTACTGCGACTGGTATCTGGAATTATCAAAAACCACGTTAAACAGAGACAGTGCCAGCGAGGCGGAGAAACGCGGTACGCTGTATACACTGTTACACGTACTTGAGTCCTTGCAACGCGCGCTGCATCCATTTATCCCGTTCATCACTGAAGCATTGTGGTTGCGCATTGCGCCTTTACTTGGGCTAACAGGGGATAGCGTGATGTTACAGACATATCCACGCTCTGAAGATTTCCACAGTGATGCCGCAGCACTGACCGAGCTTGAATGGATCAAGGCCTTTATCATGGGTGTACGTCGCATTCGTGCAGAACGAGATATTGCACCAGGAAAAAAACTGAACGTATTTGTACAACCCGGGAACGAATCAGAGAAAAGCTGGTTGCAAAATAATACCGCGTACCTTCACTCATTGGGCCGCATTGAGAACATTGAGTTAAGCAGCGGAGACCTTGATGATGCTGTCATGGCTTTGGCTGGCGAGACACGTATTCTTGTTCCATTAGCAGATATCATTGACCCTGCTGCTGAAACAGCGCGACTGAATAAAACCATCGAGAAGCTGGAGAAGGAAAAACAGAGCCTTGACGCACAACTTGATAACAGCAATTTTGTTGATCGCGCACCTGCACATGTCGTTGAAGGTGCAAAGCAAAGACGAGCAGATATACTAAACGAGTTGCAGACCTACCAGGATCAGTTAGAAAAAATCGCAAGACTGTTGGAAAAATAGATGTTGTCTACAATCAAAGAAGAAATCGACGTCGTCTTTGAGCGTGACCCGGCGTCACGTTCAGTCCTTGAAACCGTCCTCACATGCCCTGGTTTCCAGGCGATCGTGATGCACAGGCTGAACCACTGGCTCTGGAAGAAAAAGCTGTACCTCATCGCACGCCTTACGGCGCACATTAGCCGTTTCCTGACCGGCATAGAAATTCATCCCGGCGCTGTGATTGGGCGCCGCTTTTTTATTGACCACGGTATGGGGATTGTCATCGGAGAAACCGCCGAGATTGGCGATGATGTGTCCATCTATCACGGCGTTACGTTGGGAGGCACAACCTGGAACAAGGGCAAACGTCACCCAACATTGAAAAACAATGTCGTTGTCGGCGCCGGTGCAAAGATACTGGGGCCGATTACGATTGGCGAAGGTGCACGCATCGGTTGCAACGCAGTCGTCGTTAAGGAAATACCGGCTGCCGCTACCGTCGTCGGTGTTCCCGGTCATGTGGTTGTGAAAAAAGATGCCAACAGCAAGTCTGCGCAGCGAGAAGCAATGGCGAAGAAAATCGGGTTTACTGCCTACGCAGAAAGCAAAGACGTCACAGACCCGGTACAGAACGCGCTCGATTCTATTCTGGACCACCTGCACCAGGTGGAAGGCGAACTGGAAGAACTAAAAGGCGATAGCGGCAAGGATGACTGATTCCGACACCAGTAAAGACAAGGAACCGGGGCTATTCAATATCCTCCACAGCATGCTGGCATCTTTTTTTGGCGTACAGTCCCAACAAAACATGGATCGGGACGAAAAATATATCGAAAAACACGGCATCAAGGTCTACATCATATTAGGCTTCGGCCTCGTTTTTATCCTGATCATCGGCTTACTTGGCCTGGTCAAGCTGATCCTGCATCTAGCCACATAACCATATTAAATTCAATTAGTTAACCTGAGCTGCGAGCTCAGGTCCAGACGCTTTTGTTGCTGCGCAATTATTCTGACTAAATTTGTCGGAAATTTACTTGACTAAAATACTGGGTTATGTGACTCTTTCCGGCCCATGCAAACGAAAGCGACACAGCGATGAAGATGACAACCAAGGGCCGCTATGCGGTGACCGCTATGCTCGACCTGGCCATTCATGACCAGGATCGTTCAGTCAATCTGGCTGATATTGCCAGCCGCCAGGACATATCCCTTACCTATCTTGAGCAGCTATTTAGCAAGCTAAAAAAACAGGGGCTTGTGACCAGCTTGCGAGGACCCGGTGGCGGTTATCGACTGGCACAGCCCATGGAAGAAATCACGATTGCCAAGGTGATCTATGCCGTTGAGGAATCAATAGATGTAACCCGCTGTCACGGTAAGCAAAATTGTCAAAAGGATGCACGCTGTTTAACGCATGACTTATGGATGGAATTGAACATGCATATTTCCGGCTTTCTTAACGGTATTACGCTGGCTGACCTGATTAAACGCAATAACGTCAAACAGGTTGCCGACAGACAAGATGCCATCATGTTGCAAGTACAGGTGTAACTCGTATGACGAACGAAACAACAATCAATCTGACAGACAGTGCCGCAGAGCACGTTAAACAAGTACTGGCAAAGGATGCTAACGGTATAGGCTTGCGCGTTGGCGTCAAACCCACCGGTTGTTCTGGCTACCAGTATGTTATTGAAACCGCAAAAGACGTCGCAGGCGAAGACGAGACAATTGAAACGCATGGTATCAAGGTCATCGTGGATAAAAAAAGCCTGCCTTACCTCGCTGGCACAACACTGGACTTCCAGCGCGAGGGACTGAATTCCGGCTTCCGTTTTAACAACCCGAATGTGCAAGACAGTTGCGGTTGCGGCGAAAGTTTTAGTTTTAAAGAAGACGAACAGAATTAATCGAGGATCACTAATGTCCGCTAAATCAGAAAATATGGAAGAGCTGGTTCGTAAGGAATATGAACATGGCTTCACGACCGACATCGACACCGATACAGTACCGCCCGGCCTGAATGAAGATGTCATTACGTTTATCTCTAATAAAAAGAATGAGCCTGAATGGTTACTTGAATGGCGCTTAAAAGCCTATCGCCATTGGTTAACCATGACGGAACCTGATTGGCAACATTTGAATATCGACCCAATCGATTATCAGGCTATTTCCTATTACTCGGCACCAAAGTCCAAGGACGATGGCCCCAAGAGTCTTGACGAAGTAGATCCGAAATTACTTGAAACCTATGAAAAACTCGGCATTCCCCTGCAGGAGCAAAAAATGCTGGCCGGTGTCGCAGTGGATGCCGTTTTTGACAGCGTTTCTGTCGCAACGACATTCAAGGAAAAACTCAAGGCGGCCGGTGTTATCTTCTGTTCCTTCTCGGAAGCCGTGCAGGATTATCCCGAACTGGTAAAAAAATACCTGGGTTCAGTCGTTCCTGCAGCAGATAACTTTTTTGCCGCGCTTAATTCTGCGGTTTTTACCGATGGTTCCTTTGTCTACATTCCCAAGGGCGTGCGTTGCCCCATGGAACTATCTACCTATTTCAGAATTAACGCGTCTAATACCGGGCAGTTCGAGCGCACATTGATTGTTGCTGATGATGCCAGCCATGTCAGTTACCTGGAAGGATGTACTGCGCCGATGCGTGATGAAAACCAGTTGCATGCAGCCGTGGTAGAGCTGATCGCGCTTGAAGATGCAGAAATAAAGTACTCGACCGTGCAGAACTGGTATCCCGGTGATGAGAACGGCAAGGGTGGCATATACAACTTTGTCACCAAGCGCGGTGACTGTCGTGGTAATAATTCAAAGATATCATGGACGCAGGTTGAAACCGGTTCTGCGATTACCTGGAAATATCCAAGCTGCCTGTTAAAAGGCGATAACTCCGTCGGTGAATTTTATTCTGTTGCGGTAACGAATAATTATCAGCAAGCAGATACCGGTACCAAGATGATTCACATCGGCAAGAACACCCGCAGCACGATCATATCCAAGGGCATCTCTGCGCGTTATGCACAAAACGCCTATCGCGGATTGGTAAAGGTCAGCAAAAGTGCTGATAACGCGCGTAACTATACGCAGTGTGATTCCCTGTTAATGGGTGATAAATGCGGTGCCCATACATTTCCGTATATAGAAGCGAAAAACTCCAGCGCCACGGTCGAGCATGAAGCAACAACGTCAAAGATTGGTGAAGACCAGTTGTTCTATTGCATGCAACGCGGCATCAAGGAAGAAGATGCGGTCAATATGATCGTCAATGGTTTTTGCAAGGAAGTATTCAAGGAGCTACCAATGGAGTTTGCTGTCGAAGCACAGAAACTGCTAGGCGTAACACTGGAAGGCGCGGTCGGTTAACAAATTTAATTATTCAGGAAAACATCATGTTACAGATTAAAGATTTGCACGCGAGTGTAGAGAACAAGCAAATACTTAAAGGAATTAACCTTGAGGTTAAGCCGGGAGAAGTACATGCCATCATGGGGCCCAATGGTTCTGGCAAGAGTACGCTGGCAAACGTTTTATCAGGCCGCGATGGTTATGAAGTCAACAAGGGTGAAGTTATTTTTGATAATGAACCTCTCCTCGAACTAAGTCCGGAAGAGCGAGCCTGGGCGGGCGTTTTCCTTGCATTCCAGTACCCGGTTGAAATACCTGGCGTGAATAACGTGTATCTGCTTAAAGCCGCTGTGAATGCGATAAGACAAAATCGCGGTGAATCACAACTGGACGCAGTCGAGTTTTTGGCCCTGGTTAAGGAAAAGATGAAACTGGTCAAGATGAAAGAAGATTTGCTTAACCGCTCTGTCAACGAGGGGTTTTCTGGCGGCGAAAAAAAGCGTAACGAGATTTTTCAGATGGCTGTATTGGAGCCAAAACTGGGCATCCTTGATGAAACTGATTCCGGTCTTGATATTGATGCATTAAAAATTGTAGCTGAAGGCGTTAACCATCTGCGTAGTAGTGAACGTTCATTCATCCTGGTGACTCACTATCAGCGTTTGCTCGATTACATCAAGCCTGACTATGTTCATGTGTTAAGCGATGGGCAGATCATCAAGTCTGGCGGCCCGGAGCTGGCACTTGAGCTAGAAGAAAAGGGTTATGACTGGGTTAAGGATGAAGCCGCATGAAGAATGAACAGATCGACAATTACGTTGCCGATTACGACAGCCTTGGCTCACAGCTAACCGGCGATATTCTGGCAGACAAGCGCGCGGCTGCTTTAGAGCTGTTTAAGGAAACAGGTTTTCCAAGCACACGCAATGAAAACTGGAAATACACGGACGTAAAAAAGATAGCAAGAGCCCACTTCCGTGCCAGCGCAACAGGTGGCGCCAGCCTTGATAAGGCCGATTTGGACGCTGTTCGTTTCAATGAACTTGACTGCCTCGAGCTTGTATTCGTCAATGGCGTTTTCTCGGCAGAACTGACAAGTGTTGATGGCTTACCTGATGGTGCCATCGTTTGTGACATGGCTACCGCCATGGAACATCACGCAGATTTATTGGTACAGCATCTCGACAGCTATGCCGATACTAATATTAGCGCTTTCACTGCGTTAAACACCGCGTTCATCCGGCATGGAGCATTTATCTACCTGCCCCGAAACTCAGTGATTGAAAAACCGATGAATGTTCTGTACCTGTCGAAACAGCAGGAAAGCGAATTTGCGGCACACCTGCGCAACGTCATCGTGCTTGAAGAGAATTCTGAAGCAACGGTTGTGGAAAGCTACATAGGCCTGGACGATGCGAATTATTTCACCAACGCTGTAACCGAAGTAGCGCTAAGCCAATCTGCACGTTTACAACACTACAAGCTACAGCAGGAGAGTGTTAACAGTTCGCATATTGGTAGCCTCGACATTCAACAGGGCAAGGACAGTACTCTGGAGTCACACTCTATTGCGCTTGGCGGTTCACTGGTGCGCAACGATATTCATAGTCGTCTTGCGGCTGAAGGCGCGGCTATTCACCTGAACGGTTTATACATGACCACGGGTAAACAACACGTCGATAACCATACCCGCGTGGATCATCTGAAGCCCAACACCTTCAGCACCGAAAACTATCGCGGCGTATTGAACGACCGCAGCCGCGCTGTATTTAACGGCAAGGTCATTGTGCATCAGGATGCGCAGAAAATTGAGGCCCATCAGAACAACGCCAACCTGCTGTTGTCAGACGATGCCGAGATTGATACCAAACCGGAACTGGAAATTTATGCTGACGATGTTAAGTGCAGTCATGGTGCCACTGTTGGTCAACTCGACAAGGATATGCTGTTCTACCTGCGTTCACGCGCAATCGACGAAGAGACTGCGCGCAGTTTGCTGACTTTTGCTTTTGCAGAGGAAGTCATAAAAGAGATTAAGCTCGAGCCCGTACGCAACAGACTTGAATACCTTGTCGTCGGACAATTACCAGATGCGGCATTGATTCGGGAGTTCACCAATGAATAAACCTGCAGTCATTCCAACAGATCAGCTTCCCTCATTCGACATAGAACGAGTGCGAGCTGATTTCCCGGTGTTACACCAGGAAGTGAATGGCAAACCACTTGCCTACCTGGATAACGCTGCAACTGCACAGAAACCTGCCGCCGTCATCGAAACCGTTGATCGCTATTATCGCGAATACAACTCCAACATACATCGTGGCGTGCATACGCTTAGCCAGGTAGCGACTGAGGCATATGAGAATGCTCGTGAACGTATTCGTGCTTATATGAATGCTGAGTCCAGCAAAGAAATAATTTTCGTACGTGGCGCAACTGAGGCCATTAATCTTGTGGCGCAGTCATTTGCCCGTCCTAATCTTGGCCCGGGCGATGAAATTCTCATCACGGAAATGGAACACCATTCCAACATCGTACCCTGGCAAATGCTGGCAGAACAAACCGGGGCTACACTGAAATACATACCTATAAACGATGTCGGCGAACTTGAAATGGATAAGCTGGATGACCTGTTATCGGAAAAAACGAAACTGGTTGCCGTAGTCCACATTTCAAACGCGCTTGGCACAATCAATCCGGTAAAAACGATCATTGATAAGGCCCACGCAGCCGGGGCAAAAGTGCTGCTCGATGGCGCACAAGCTGTTCCCCATACCCGTGTAGACATGCAACAACTTGATTGCGATTTTTATGTTTTTTCCGGACATAAGCTTTTTGGTCCAACCGGTATTGGCGTACTGTATGGCAAACAGGCATTACTTGAGGCCATGCCGCCATATCAAGGCGGCGGCGATATGATCAAAGTAGTGAGCATGGATAAGACCATGTATAACGATCTACCGCATAAGTTTGAAGCCGGTACGCCGCATATTGCCGGCGTCATTGGACTTGGTGCTGCTGTTGATTACCTTGAAGCAATTGATTTTGATCGTGCGGCCCAGTACGAAATTGAGCTACTCGACTATGCCAATGAAAAAGCAGCGCAGGTTGAAGGCTTGAATGTAATTGGTACAGCTGCAGAAAAGACCAGCATATTGTCTTTTACTCTTGATGATATACATCCTCACGATATTGGCACCATACTCGATAACGAGGGTGTTGCTATACGTGCTGGCCACCACTGCGCCATGCCGATAATGGAACGCTATTGCCTTCCAGCAACTGCAAGGGCGTCGTTTGCGTTCTACAACAACCACGCAGAGATCGACAGGCTGTTTGTTGCTATAGAAAAGTGTGTGCGGATGTTTGGCTGATGTTAGATCTCAAGGATCTATACCAGGAAGTTATCGTTGACCACAACAAGAATCCACGAAACTTCGGCAAGCTTGAATCTGCGAATAAAACGCTTGAAGGCTTCAATCCGCTTTGCGGCGACAAACTGACGCTTTACCTGAAAACGAATGGTGACATGATAGAGGACATAAGCTTTGATGGCTCAGGCTGCGCGATCTCCGTTGCGTCAGCATCTTTGATGACAGAAATCATGAAAGGTAAAACCGTAGCCGAAGCTGAAGCATTGTTTGACAAGTTTCATCATTTAATTACTACACATGATGAACTCGACATCGCAGAACTGGGCAAACTTGCCGCGCTCGCTGGCGTCAGGGAATACCCTGCCCGAGTTAAATGCGCAACACTGTGCTGGCATACACTTAATTCTGCCCTGCACGGTGATGAAACCCCGGTAACTACTGAATAAATCCCAGGTACATAACATGCAGGAAAATAAACCCGTAACAGTAAACCGTGATTGCGATGCGGTGCTTATACCGGTGGGTTCACCGATCACTATTCCTGAGGGCAGCTACGTATTGATTACCCAGGCACTGGGTGGCAGTTACACCGTTAACGTCAACGGCAACCTTGCCCGTATTGATGCACAGAATGCTGATGCGCTTGGCTTTGAGGTTGAAGCAGTAGAAGATCCGGCCAGCAAGGAAATGACCGGTGACGGCAGTGTCGATGAAGAACTTGTCTGGCAGCAACTGAAGACCTGTTACGATCCAGAGATTCCAATCAATATCGTCGACCTGGGTCTCATCTATGAATGCAACATCACGCCACTGGGTGCTGATGGCAACCAGGTGGATATTGTTATGACCCTGACCGCTGCTGGTTGCGGAATGGGCGATTTCCTTGCAGAGGATGTAAGGCAAAAAATCCTGACCGTTCCTAACGTGACGTATGTCAACGTCAGCGTTACATTTGAACCGCCGTGGAATCAGGAGATGATGTCGGAAGCAGCGAGACTAGAAACGGGCATGTATTAGCTTTTGCGACTACTGCATTTGCCCATTCTTTGTTAAAACTGGACTCAAAATACTCATGTACTGGCATGTACACTCCGCTTTTGAATCCAGTTTTGCCGCGACTGGGCTGCATTTGTAACGTCGCTAACTTCATTCGATTCAACTTAAATTAGATTGTAAGTAATTTTTATTAGAGGTTTTCTATGGCTGGCTGGTTTAATGTCACTCCTATCGATGATTTCCCTCCCGGTCAGTCTTGCCTGGTCGAGGTAGACAGCGTCATGGTGGCGGTCTTTAATCTTGATGGGGAAATTCATGCCATTGAAGACGTCTGCACGCACGACGGGGCCCCGATGCTTGGTTGCGGCTTGCAACCGGAACAAATCATTGATGGTGAGCAAATCATTTGTCCGCGCCACGGTGCACGCTTCTGTATCAAGACCGGAGAGGCATTAACGCCACCTGCTTTTGAACCCGCCTACAAGTTTCCGGTAAGAGTCGAGGATGGCATGATCCAGGTCACCGACGACCGCTGGGACTAGGAAAATCAGGAAAACAGACCCAAAAAGTCCTACAAATCACTGAAAATTGCAGGTTTTTTGCAATATTTTCAGCCCTAACAATTCATCCCGGCGGCGTTGATAAGTATAATTGCTGCAAATTTTACACTGGAGATATGTTAAATGGCGCTGGAACAAACCCTGTCCATCATTAAACCCGATGGGGTTGCTAGAAACAGTATTGGCAAGATTACGGCTATGATTGAAGAAGCCGGCCTGCAAGTCATTGCAGCGAAAATGTTGCATCTATCTATCGTACAGGCAGAAGAATTATATGCCGAACACAAGGGCAAACCTTTTTTTGATTCGCTGCTCGGCTTTATGACGTCCGGGCCAGTAATGGTAATGGTGCTGGAAGGTCAGAATGCCATTAAGACATACAGGCAGTTAATGGGGGCAACCAGGCCCGAAGAAGCTGCCAAGGGTACGATCAGGAACCTGTTTGCTAATCTCGATGACCAGGAAGAAGGGATGAAAAACGTGGTACATGGCTCAGACAGTCAGGAGAGCGCCATGCGCGAAATTGATTTTTTCTTTGACCCTCATGATATCTGCCCCAGAACATAAAACTATTTATGAACAATGACAGGATAAATTTGCTTGATTTTGATCTGCCTTCGCTTGAGGCATGGTTTGCCGAGATTGGCGATAAGCCGTTTCGGGCGCGGCAGGTGCTTAAGTGGATTTATCATCATGGCGTTACCGACTTTTCCGCCATGACCAATCTCAGTAAGTCACTGCGTTCATCACTGGAAGAAAAAGCCTGTATTCGTTTGCCTGAAGTCATCACCGAACAGCAGTCCAATGATGGCACACGCAAGTGGCTGATACGCGTCGATGATAGAAACTCGATTGAAACGGTATTTATACCGGAAACTGACAGGGGCACTCTTTGCATCTCGTCACAGGTAGGTTGTCCACTTGATTGCAAGTTTTGCTCTACCGCACAGCAGGGTTTTAACCGAAACCTGACCACAGCCGAGATCATTGGCCAGGTATGGATTGCTAACCAGGTTCTTGGGTATTTCGAGAGCGGGAAACGCATAGTTAGCAATATCGTATTTATGGGTATGGGCGAGCCACTGCTCAATTACGATAATGTTCTGAAGACAATCAACCTGCTGACTAACGACCTCGGCTTTGGACTGGCAAGACGCAAGGTAACGGTAAGCACTTCAGGTATCGTCCCCGAGATCGACAGACTCAAACATGATAGTAATGTCAGCCTTGCTATTTCATTGCATGCCAGTAACAACGAGCTACGTGACCAGATTGTTCCCGTGAACCGTTCTTATCCATTAACAGTACTGCTTGATGCGTGTAAACGTTATACTGAAACTCGTGATGATGAACCAATCACCATTGAGTACGTGATGTTGCAGGGCGTTAATGATGGCCAGCAAGATGCACGCAACCTTGTTAAGTGCCTGCAAGGAATTCCGTCCAAGGTGAACCTGATACCTTTTAATACTTTTCCTGGCACTAACTACCGCTGTTCAGACCGCAAGACGATTGATGCCTTTCGCGATGTATTAATGCGTGCCGGTATCTTTACTATTACGCGAAAAACCCGTGGTGATGATATTGATGCGGCATGCGGACAGCTGGCCGGAAAGGTGATGGCCAGGGCTGCTAGACATCAAAAAAAGAAAATGGAGAGAACAAATGCGATCTAGTCTTTCCGTCATTGCTGTCAGTCTGATCATGGTCTGGGTCGCAGGGTGTAGCGCAATTTCCAATAGTAATCAGAATATCAGGCCATCAACACAGACTAACGAGGTAGCACGCGCGAACCTGGACCTTGGCATAGCCTATATTAGAGAAGGCCAGTTTGAAAAAGCACTTATGAAGCTCGAGAAGGCGCGTGAGGCGGATCCAGGCTATCCACCAACCTACAACGTACTTGGACTACTGAACCAGCAGCTTGGCGATTATGAAGATGCCGAGCAGAACTTCAAAAAAGCACTGAGTCTCGATAATAATAATTCCGAAACATTGAACAATTATGGCCGATTCCTGTGCCAGCAAGATCGACCGTTAGAAGCGGAGGAAACGTTCCTCAGGGCCGTTGATAATCCACTCTACGATACGCCTGAAACTGCGCTGACCAATGCTGGTATATGTGCCTATAACAACGACAACGAGGAAAAAGGCGAGGACTACCTGCGTCGTGCACTACAGGTAAACCCACGGGTACCATTGGCGCTACTACTAATGTCAGAAATTTCATTTGATAGAAATGAAGCCCTGAATGCTCGCGGTTATATGCAACGATATGAAACAGTAGCAAGACATACGCCCAGAAGTCTTTGGCTAGGCATTCAAATTGAACAGGAGCTCGGAAATAATGACGCCGTATCCAGCTATGCCTTGCTATTAAAGAATACTTTTCCAGATTCGCCGCAAGCAGAGAAGCTGCGACAGTCAAGGATCAAGTAATGAGTGACGTTTCTTCAAATAGCCACTCGACGAATTCCAGCATCGAACAACCTGGGGCAGCGTTGCGCGCTGCACGTGAAAAACAGGGTTTGAGTGTTGATGATATCTACCAGCGCATTCATCTTGAGCCACGTATTATCGAGGCTATTGAAAGTGATGATTATGAAAAAATTTCATCGCCAACCTATGCGCGCGGTTATTTAAGGACATATGCCAAAACTTTGGGGCTTGATGGCGACTACATCGTTTCATTGTACAACAGTGATAACGAGGCTCCACCTCCCGAGATATTACCCGAGGTAAAACCGCCAACGCAGGTTAGCAGCAGTGATAAGCCTGTTAAGGCGTTTACCTATTTGATCTCGTTGGCGCTGGTGCTATTGCTGCTCATCTGGTTCCAGAGCAACTATATCGTCGACACCGATGACACGGCAGAAGCTGAAGACAGTACGGCAACAAAGCCTGCTGTTATTAATAACACTGACGCAACATTTGATGTGGTGATACATCCGGAAGGTTGGCAGTCACCGCCTCAGGAACCGGATACTTATGTTCCTGATGCCAGCATGCAAGCAACGACTAATGCTAACAGTACCACTACACCCACAATGCAGATCACAGAGTCAATTAATGGTGATTTAGAATCACAAATATTGCCCGTTGATTCCGCCACTACCATCAGAACCTATGTCAGTGCTGGTTCCGACATTATTGAACTGACCATAAGCGATGATTCATGGATTGAAATTTATGATGCATATGAGCAACGGATATTCATGGATCTTGGCAAGGCTGGAGAGCAATTCGAGATCAAGGGTACTGCTCCATTTAACCTGATACTTGGTAACGCACCCGGCGTAGGCATCAGGTTTAACGACAGTAGTGTAAACCCGAATTATTCTGCAAATAGCGGTGTCGCCAGATTCCAGTTACCTCCTGAAGAATAAGTGCAACCGGTCTGTTCCAGACTGAAACAAATGACTCATATCTGATAATGGCAAAGTTACAAGCAATTCGAGGCATGCATGATATTCTCATGCAAGACACACCGCGTTGGCAGTACGTAGAGAAAGCCATTGGCGACATTCTTATGCGCTATGCCTACCAGGAAATCCGCCTGCCCATCGTTGAATACACCGAGCTGTTTGCCCGCTCAATTGGCGACAATACGGATATCGTTTCCAAGGAGATGTACAGCTTTAACGATCGTAATGATACTAGCCTGACGTTACGCCCTGAAGGAACCGCAGGTTGCGTTCGCGCCGGTATTGAACACGGTCTCTTTCACAATCAGACACAGAAAATCTGGTATGCGGGCCCTATGTTTCGACATGAACGACCGCAGAAAGGTCGACAACGACAGTTTCACCAGATTGGCGTCGAGGCATTCGGATTTGCAGGCCCTGATATTGACGCCGAACTCATCATGATGTGTGCCCGAATCTGGCGAGCACTTGGTATCAAGGATGTTGAGCTGGAAATCAATTCCCTGGGTACGCCGGCTTCACGAGCACGTTACCGTGATGAACTGGTGCAATATTTCCAGGCGCATCGTGACCAGCTGGATGAAGACAGCCTGGTCAGGCTGGAGAAAAACCCGCTGCGCATACTGGACACGAAGAACCCGGAAATGAAGACACTGGTAGAAAATGCGCCGTCTATTACGTCACTGCTGGAATACGATAGCGAATCAGCAGAGCATTTCGCCGGGCTGCAAGCACACCTGGATGCCGCGGGTATCGGTTATCGTGTCAACGATAAACTGGTACGCGGACTGGATTACTATGGCAAAACCGTTTTCGAATGGGTTACCGACAAGCTGGGTGCCCAGGGCACCGTTTGCGCCGGCGGTCGCTTTGACGGGCTGGTTGAACAGCACGGCGCCAAGACCACACCCGCGGTAGGGTTTGCGATTGGTATGGAGAGATTGCTCGAACTTGCTGACTTCAGCAATATGCAGGATACGCACAGCCCGGATATATACCTGGTCCTGGCAGGAGAGCAGGCACAGAATATGGGCATGAAACTCGCAGAAGACATAAGAAATAAAATAGTTAATGCAAGAGTGAGCACTAACTTAGGAAATGGTGGCTTCAAGAGCCAATTCAAGAAAGCGGACAAATCTGGCGCCACCATGGCGTTAATCATCGGTGATGACGAACTTGACCGGGACGAGGTCACCGTCAAATTCCTGCGTAGTGATGAGCCGCAGCAAACCATGTCCACAGAGGCGCTGTTTGAATTCCTCGCAGTTCGCCTTGCGCGTGACTAAATTTCTGGCATTTTCCGGCTCAGAAAGCTAAACAAACACGAAAACCTCGTTATAATGTGCGCCCTTTGCGGGCACACATCTACCCGCACTATTAACAGATTTCCAACACTCCCGGGAGAGTAGTAAGTGGACCCATACAAGACAGAGGAAGAACAGGTCGAGGCGCTAAAAAAATGGTGGCAGGAAAATGGTAAATCCATTGCCGCCGGCGTCGTAATCGGCCTGGTCTCAATATTCGGCTGGCGCGGTTACAACCAGCATGTTGATCTCAAGACACAGGAAGCATCAACACTCTACGAACAGATGATTGGCGCTGCCCGTAATGGTGACGTGGACGACAGCCGCAGTTATGCCGACAGGATTATCAGCGAGCATGATTCAACATCCTACGCCATGTTTGCACAGCTGATGCTGGCCAAGCTGGCAGCACAGGAAAACAAGCTCGATGAAGCAGAAAAACACCTGCGCTGGGTACTTAGTAATAATGACCAGCCGGAGCTGGAACATGTCACCACGCTCAGGCTGGCCAGGGTTTACATTGCCGCCGGGCAGCTCGACGCCGCTGGCATTTTGCTTAACACCAGTAACACTGGCAAATTCGTCGCGCGCTATGATGAATTACGCGGCGATTTACTGGTAAAGCAGGGTAAACCGGAAGAGGCTCGCGCCGCATACGAAAAAGCATTAGCCAACAGCGCAGGAACTGCAGAGGCAAAGTCCCTTCTGGAAATGAAGTTGGACGATCTCGGCCGAGGATAACTACTTGTCCTGTTTTAGAGCCTCACTGCTGTTACTGCTGATAACTCTGAGCGGTTGCAGCAGCATCACCGAAATGATGGGCGATGTAGACAACTCTGTCCCGCCCACACCATTAGTCAGTTTTTTTGAAACAGCGCGTATTGATCGCCTGTGGAACAACAAGGTTGGCAGCGGCACGAATGAACTCTATATCAAGTTGACCCCCGCGCTGATGGACGGCCGTGTTTTTACCGCGGATACAGAAGGTGAAATTCAGGCACTGGATGCGAGTACTGGCAAGCGCATCTGGAACAAAAAAATTAAGCTACCTGTAACCGGCGGTCCTGGTGCTGATTTCAGTATGGTCCTGGTTGGCAGTAGTGAAGGAGACGTTGTCAGTCTTGAACCTGAAGCTGGTGCAGAACTGTGGCGCACGCGGGTATCCAGTGAAATACTTGCCTCGCCACGCGAAAGTGGCAACGTTGTCGTCGTCAGGACTATCGATGGAAAATTGTTTGCACTTGATGCCAGCAATGGTGACAGGCTTTGGGTTTATGACAGGACTGTGCCCGCCCTGACGTTGCGCGGCACCAGCACACCGGTGATTTCCGGCGACAGCGTGATAACCGGATTTGATGGCGGCCGTCTTACAGCCCTTGATCTGGATACAGGCAAGCTTATCTGGGAAACAAAGGTTGCAGTGTCACGCGGTCGAAGTGAACTCGAACGAATGGTAGACATTGATTCCCAGCCGGTCATCTACCTCGATGCGATATACATCTCGACATTTCAATCCAATGTGGCGTCACTGGATCTACAGACTGGTTCGGTCCTGTGGGAACGGGATATATCATCACATGCAGAACTGGGAGTAGATGTCAGCCACGTTTATGTTAGTGACGCCGAAGGTAACGTGTGGGCGCTGGACCGCTATTCCGGGCAATCAGTTTGGAAACAGGAAAAACTACAATATAGAAAACCTACCGGGCCGGCGGTTATCGGTGACAAGGTTGTAGTCGGTGACCTGGAAGGTTACCTGCATTGGATGGACAAGGAGACCGGCGACTTTGTCGCGCGCAACCGTGTCACTGATACACCTATCCTGGTCAAGCCGACCGTTATTGATGATGTACTTTATGTATATGCCAGTAACGGCATGCTGGCAAGCTACCAATATGCCGATCTGGATGAAAGCGAGATCGAGGACTTGCTGCCTGAGACACAGGATTCAGACTCTGTATCGGGCGAGTCATCTGAGCAACAAGTAAGTGAAGATGAAGAAAACGAAGATACGGCCATGCCCTATTATCTGTTTCCTGGCGAAGAATAAACGACGCCGTAGCAAGCTTCACAATTAAGCTCTTTGTAATTACCTACTACAGGCTTATGCTTGGATCATGAAACCAGTTATCGCCATCGTTGGCAGGCCCAACGTTGGTAAATCCACTTTTTTCAACTATTTGACTGCGTCACGCGATGCACTGGTCGCCGATCGCCCAGGCGTTACTCGCGATCGTCAGTACGGTGTCTTGCAACATGAGGACCGCGCTTTTCTTATCGTCGATACCGGCGGTATTGGTGAAGATGAACATGATAGTCATGCTGTTGCCGAGCTAATGGCAATGCAATCCATGCAGGCAGCAAGCGAAGCTTCGGTGCTGGTATGGCTGGTAGATGGTCGTGCAGGTTTGACCCACGTGGATGAGACGCTTGCGTTAGAGTTTCGTAAACTCGGCAAGCCTGTATACCTGGCAATCAATAAACTGGAAGGCCATGACCTCGATATCGCTACCAGTGAGTTTTTCAGCCTTGGCATGGAAAACGTCTACCCTATTTCGGCGAAACGTGGTGATGGAATCAGTAAGATGCTTAATGATATCAGTACGCTGTTCCCGGAAGAAGAATCTCCTGTTGAAGAGGATGAAGAACGGCTTACGTTGGCAGTACTGGGAAGGCCCAATGTTGGTAAATCAACGTTGGTAAACCGAATCGTTGGCGAGGAAAGGGTTGTTACCTTTGATCACCCTGGTACTACGCGGGATAGCATTCGCGTGCCATTTGAACGTAACGATATCCGCTATGAATTGATCGATACTGCCGGGGTTCGCAGGAAAAGTCGCGTAGACGACATGGTAGAAAAATTCAGTATCGTGAAGTCATTTGATGCGATAGCCGCCGCGCGCATTATGATACTGGTGATCGACGCCAGCGAAGGCGTCACTGAACAGGATGCCAGCCTGCTCGGACTTATTGAAGATAGCGGCAAGCCCGTGATTATTGCTGTTAACAAGTGGGACGGAATGGAAGAAGCCAGCAAGGAAAGGGTAAAGGCGCAGCTTTCCCTCAAGTTCAGTTTCGTCGATTACGCTGAATTCCACTTTATCTCTGCACTGCATGGTACCGGTGTTGGTAACCTGTTCAAGACAATAAGCAAGATACAAAAATCACTGGACTTCGATGTCTCGACATCTGCAATGACAAGCATTCTTGAAAATGCGGTAACTGCCAACCCACCGATGATGGTCAGGGGCAGACGAATCAAATTACGTTACGCCCATCTCGGGGGGCATAACCCGGTTCGCGTTATTATTCATGGCAACCAAACAGATAGCGTGCCACATAGTTATCGTCGTTATCTTGCCAAGTATTTTCGTAAGTCACTCAAGCTAACGGGTGCACCTGTACTTATCGAGTTCAAATATGGAGACAACCCGTATAAAGGTAAGAAAAATATCCTGACTCAACGGCAAATGAATAAGCGCAAACGTTTGATGAAACATGTTAAGAAACGCTAGTAGTGTTCGACTGCTAACGGCATAAAAAAACCCGGATTAACCGGTTTTTTTTTCAGCAATTACTGGTTGTAGTATCGCAACAACATATCAAGCACTTCCTTGGCCTCTTCTGTGGTTGCCCAATCACCATTTTCATCATTGATAACAAGTTCCGTTTTGTCGCCAACACCAGTCAGACTAAGCTGATATGGCGTGCCCTTGTCATCATCATCTCCCCAAAATTTCAGCTTATCCAACAAGCCCTTTTTCTTTTCGGGTTCGGACGCGTAATACATGATGTCATAAGTCCCGTTATCAACATTCATGCCCTGTACCTGGATACCTGCGCGTTCCAGCATTGTCTGCGTGTTGCCAAAGGCAACTTCATAACTCGCAGGCATAATAAGAATACTGCGTTCAGCATCAACAGAAAGTAATTCGGCACGCTGTTTTTTAACTGGTGATGACTGCTGGCTTGCCACTGCAGACGTGTCTTCCGGCTCTGCGCCATAAAAGTACAGATTTAATGCGCGTATGATTTCCTTCTCCCTGTCGACATCTGGTTGGGTGTCAAACCATTCGCCCTCAGTGACCAACTGTTGCTCACTGGATAAATAAAGGATGGTTTCGCCCTCTTCACCGATCTCGGTAAAAATACGGAATCGTTCCCGCAACGCACTGTTCGATTCGCTTCGCACCTCCCATGCTGTTTCCATGACGCCAAGTTCCTGGTCAGCAAGTTCAACTGTGAAGTCTTTCGCCTCCCAGAATCGAATCAGCTCTGGCCACACAGTGTCCGTAGTTGCCTGTATAGCGATCCACTGCTCGCCGGCAAACTCCCCCTTGCCCAGCACGGCAGAACCGCTTGTCTGTGCTCGCTGGCGTTGAAACTCGCTCAGGGTAACAGCCTCTTCTTCGCCGGGAATGGCCATGGTGTCTGATGTTGTGTAGGTCAAATCAGGGGGGACCTCCAGCGGAGGAAGATCCTGGCTACGGCGATACTCATCTCGGGTATCGGGCACGACGTCATCAAAACTTGGCAAACTGTCGCAGCCAACCATGGTCGTAGCCATTATCATCACAAACAGATAACGCGGATATTGCATTGTTAAATTACTCCAGCCTGTTTCATTGCGGCCATTACGGGCGCTTGCGCCGACTCAGATAACCAGGTCATAGGCAAGCGAATACCTGCCTGAATCAGGCCAAGCTTGTGTACAGCCCATTTCACAGGAATCGGGTTGGATTCAATAAATAGTTCTTTATGTAAGCCAGTCAGTTTTTCATCAATAGCGGTTGCGCCGGCCGCGTCGCCTTTGATGGCCAATTCACACATCTCATGCATCAACCTGGGCGCCACGTTGGCGGTCACCGAGATAGCACCATTGCCGCCCGCGAGCAGGAATTCCTTACCGCTCAGGTCGTCGCCGGTCAGCAGAAGAAAGTCGTCATTCACGCCCTTGCGTATCGCACCGACGCGCTCAATTTCGCCGGTTGCCTCCTTAACACCGATAATATTGTCCACTTCCGAGAGTCGAATAACGGTTTCCGGGAGCATGTCACACGCGGTTCGGCCAGGCACATTGTAGACAATCTGCGGGATATCCACGGCTTCGGCAACTGCCTTGAAATGCAGATACAGGCCCTCCTGGGTGGGCTTGTTGTAATAAGGTGTCACCAGCATGCAGGCATCGGCCCCGGCACGACTGGCGCATTCGGTCAGGGAAATTGCCTCTATAGTCGAATTGGCCCCGGTTCCGGCGATCACAGGTACCCTGCCATCGACGAACTCTACGGTTTGACGGATAACCTCGCAGTGCTCGGACTCGGTCAGCGTCGCTGATTCGCCAGAAGTACCAACAGAAACAATGGCATCGGTACCTTGTTCGATATGAAATTCAATGACTTGCCTAAGGGCCTCGGTATCCAGGCCGGTGTCAACACCGACCCCGGCCTGCATCGGCGTCACCAGGGCAACCATACTTCCGTGAAACATGAGAATAGTGATTATTATTTTGTATACAAAAAAGTGTATGGTACTGAATCAGGCATGAGTATGACAAGGAGATTACCGGTTGCCCTATCCTGACCGGATTATCCATGAGAAAATGCACTTATTGAGAATTTGAATTAATCGCCCCCTATCCACAAACATGCAGAACTTTCTTGTCGTCAGTGCACTCATCGATGACTCCGATGAAATAGTGCACAAACTGACGAAACTGGTTAAACAGAGCGGCTGTAATATCAGCGAAAGCCGATTTAATGTACTCGGTCAAAAACGCGCGATCATGTTGTTCCTCGACGGTTCATGGAATGAAATAGCAAAGATGGAAGATATGCTGCACAAACTGGAACAAGAACTCGAGACCAGTATACTGATTGATAGAACTACTATTCCGGAGACACAGAGTAATGCCATGCCCTATGCAATTGATGTTGTCGGCATTGACCAACCAGGGGTAATTCTGGAAATAACGCAGTTCATGACCAAGAGCAAACTATCAATACAGGATATGTTTTCAAATAATTACCTGGCCTCTTCAACCGGTGCAAAAATGTTTTCACTGCACATGACAATCAACATACCCATGGATACCTCGATTGCCTCCGTGCGTGGTGACTTTATGGATTTTTGCGATCGTCTTAATCTTGACGCAATAATGGAACCTGTAAAATAACTATTTATTATTAGCTGGAGTGATATGAGTACAATTAGCATAGGAAAGAAAGTCCCTTCCTTTTCGGCCGCCGCTACCGGTGACCAGACAATTAAACTATCAGAACTGAAAGGAAAAAATATTGTGCTTTATTTTTATCCCAAGGACAGCACACCCGGTTGTACCTTGGAAGGACAGGATTTCCGCGACAGCATTCGTAAGTTCAGTGCCAGAAATACTGTTATCCTTGGCGTTTCAAGAGACAAGTTAACCTCTCATGAAAAATTCAAGGAGAAGCAAAAATTTCCATTTGAATTGTTGTCAGATGAAGATGAAAAACTCTGTAACCTTTTTGATGTAATAAAGGAAAAAAATATGTATGGCAAAAAAGTCATGGGTATTGAACGTTCCACTTTTCTTATTGATGAAAAAGGCGTGTTGCGTAACGAATGGCGCAAGGTCAAGGTAAAAGGACACGTCGATGAAGTACTGGAGGCAGTCAAGGCCCTGTGATCAAGACTGCTTGAAACACTCCAATTACAATTCGGTATTATTTCTTCAGTGCCCTCTCGTAGATAAGGGGCGCCGCAGCCGTGCCGGAAAAAAACTGACGTTTACCGTCATTCACACTTCACCCTCACAAGCGTATTAATTAACTATGTCTCCTGAAACGATTAAACAATTGTTTGTTCTTGATACAAATGTCCTGATGCATGATCCCACATCAATCTTCCGTTTCGAAGAACATGATGTCTTTATACCGATGGTCGTCCTTGAAGAATTAGACTCTGCCAAGAAAGGTGTTTCGGAAGTAGCACGAAACGTGCGCCAGGCAAGCAGATTTATTGATGAACTGATTGGTACCGCCAATACAACAGAGATAGCCGATGGCCTTGACCTTGGCGGGGTCAAGTTTTCAAACGGAAACGGAGAACCAGCCGGACGCCTTTTTCTGCAAACCGAGATTCTTCCCGATAGCTTGCCAGACCACCTGCCAGGAAAAAATGCAGATAATTCAATCCTGGGGACCACGTTATCTTTGAAAAAACTGTTCCCGGACAGCTTTATTACGCTTGTTTCCAAGGATATCAATCTGCGCATCAAGGCGCATGTTGTCGGCATTCATGCCGAAGACTATACCAGTGACAAGGTGCTCGATGATGCCGACCTGTTATATACCGGTATCCATGAGCTACCCGAGAACTTCTGGGAAAGTAAATCTGAGGCGCTTACTTCCTGGCAGGAAGATATGCGTACCCTGTACGAGGTAGCTGGCTCGCCACTGGAACAGTGCTATCCCTATCAGTGCCTTTACACTGATGAAGGAGCTGGCTTTGAAGCGATTGTTAAACAGACAAGCCCGGAAAAAACGACGCTGGTGCATGCAAATAATTACCGTAAGGATAGTAACTCTGTCTGGGGCGTCAGCGCGCGCAACCGAGAACAAAACTTTGCCTTGAACCTGTTGATGGATACTGAAGTTGACATGGTGACAATACTGGGCGCAGCCGGCACCGGTAAGACCTTGCTGGCACTGGCAGCGGGTTTGGCGCAGGTCATGGATAAAAAGATCTATCGTGAGATTATCATCACTCGCGTGACTATACCGGTTGGGGAAGATATCGGTTTTCTACCCGGCACGGAAGAAGAAAAAATGGCCCCGTGGATGGGAGCCTTGCTGGACAATCTTGAAGTACTTACCAACTCTGAAGAAGGTGGTGAATGGGAACGCGCAGCGACCAATGATTTGTTAACCAAGCGGATCAAAATACGTTCGCTCAACTTCATGCGCGGGCGTACATTCCTCAACAGGTATATCATTGTAGATGAAGCGCAAAACCTGACCGCAAAACAGATGAAAACACTGATAACTCGCGCGGGTCCGGGCAGCAAGTTGATCGTTCTTGGTAACATATCTCAGATCGATACACCTTATCTTACAGAAACAACTTCCGGACTAACCTATGTTGTCGACAGGTTTCGAAACTGGGGGCATAGCGGTCATGTAACGTTAATGCGCGGCGAGCGATCACGTCTTGCTGATTTTGCCAGCGAAGTCCTCTAGTCGGACAGTCCCGGCAAATTACTCTATACTGTTGAGGTAAGTAAAAAAAATAATATATAACTACAAGAGCGGGAGTCACTATGAAACAGCCTCATAAAACTACCTGGCTAAACCTGCCCAGCCTCGGGCTTTCAATCAGAATGCTGTTTACCGGTTACCTCCTTACTATTGGCTTTGGCCTGTTAATGGCCGGTGTACAAATCCTGCTCACTCACGGTATGGCTGATGGCAAGATGGGTTTATCCATCGATGATATTGTTTACAGTTACTACGGTAATCGCAGTAACAGTAAGCTGGAATCAAAACTCAACGGCTCAATGAAAGACAAGGCACCTGAAGAAGTTCGCGCCAAATTGATTCAATGGGCACGCTCTGGGGCACCGGAAGACCAATGGCATACAGAAATAAATGAACATGTGCAGATGTATTGTTCTGGTTGCCACGGCAATATCCCCGGTCTACCTAACGTTGCTGACTATGAAGTGATGAAGGAAGCTGCCGCGACAGATCAGGGGGCAAGCATCGATTCACTCACCAGGGTGTCTCATATTCATTTGTTTGGTATCGCGTTCATCTTTTTTATGATGGGCTTCATCTTCAGCTTCTCCGTGGGAATACCAAAATGGCTGAAAGAACTGGTTATCCTGCTACCTTTCATATTCCTGATACTGGATATTATTTCCTGGTGGGCTACCAAGTGGTTTCCTTTCTTTGCATGGTTCACAATGATCGGCGGTGTTGGATATACGTTTGCATCGACATTCATGTGGTTTACCAGCATGTACCAGATGTGGGTACTGCCATATAACGGCAAAGACTATGCAGTAAATACATGGGAAGACTGAGCATCCGGCTTCGTTGATGTTAAAGCCGGTTTGTTAGTCAGAAACAATATGAAACCCGCCTTGAAAAAGCTACTACCCGGCCTCGTCTTTCTTTTTGTTCTACAAGGTGCTTGCGTAATGGCACCGGCTAAACAAGAGCTTGCAGGCGTCTGGGTGTCAACGCCTTTAGCGCAATGTTGGTCTAGCCCGTGGCAAAAGGCATGGCGTGCCAATCCTGCTAATGCCAGTCTGACTTATCCAAAAGGGCTGCCGGAAGAATACGCAATAATCAATAATTACTATGCTGCTGACAATATCATTGTTTCAGACAGCATTATTACCAGTGAAGACATCATCGCTTGTTCCGCGTGTGGCTGCCCAACCGGAGAAACAATGTATTTGTATATTCGACAACAAGACGTGGAAGGAATGCTGTTAAACGGATTTACTCAGGCGACTCCGAAACAGAAATAACAGCGGGATAACAATCAGGCGCCTTCTGGCACTTCCTTACTATCGGCCTCATAAGTTGGCCAAACATTTATGAGCGCCTTAACAAGGGTTGCCAAGGGAATTGCAAAGAACACACCCCAGAAACCCCACAGACCACCAAAAACCAGAATAGCGGCAATAATAGCAACCGGATGTAATTTGACAGCCTCGGCAAACAGGATCGGCACAAGCACATTACCATCAAGAAACTGCAACACGGCATAGCTACCAATTAACCAGTAAATATCACTACCTAGTCCCCATTGGAAGTAACCGACAAGGGCAACAGGTAATGTAACAACAGCCGCACCTATATAAGGAATTAAAACCGAAAGGCCGACCAGTACTGCCAGCAGTGGCGCATAGTTAAGCCCAAGCACCACAAACAAGACATAGGCGACTGCGCCGACGATGAGGATTTCGTTAAACTTGCCACGCACATAGTTACCAATCTGTGCATCCATTTCCACCCATACTTCATCCACAAGTTTTCTATCCTTGGGTAAGAAACGACCCAACCACTGCTGGATGATGTCCTTGTCTTTTAGAAAGAAGAAGATCATTAATGGCACCAGCACCAGGTAAACAATAATGGTAATAATGGCTGGAATAGAAGCCAGTGATATTGATAATACGTTTTTGCCAAGGTCACTGACTCCGGTACTTAACGTCACGATCAGTTGGCTAATGTATTCCTCTGAGATAAGTTCCGGGTACTGCTCTGGCAAGCGTAACAACAACCCCTGTCCGGTGTTAATCATTGCTGGCATATCCTGGAAAAACTGGCTTACTTGCTTGGTGATAATTGGCAGTAAACCCAGCAAGATAAACAACATGAACAAGACAAATAGAAAGAAAACCACGTTAACAGAGAGTAGTCGCGAAAAATTGAAGTGTTGTAGTTTTGCTACTGGACCCTCCAGCAGATAAGCAATAATCAACGCCGCAAGCAAAGGCGCCAGCATCTTGCCGAAAAAGGCAAGTGTGACAACGCTGATAACCAGCAAGACGACCAGCAGGGCCGCTTGCGGATCGGTAAAATAACGACGGTACCAGGAACTAATGAAATCAAACATGATTCTGTTGACTGTTTTTTACATAATCATAACCAGTTATGACAAAATCAGCGAGCATAGGCAACAATGATCGACGCGAATTTGAGCCAGAAAAAAAGGGGTGCCTGTTGGCACCCCAAGGTTAAGAGCAGAGGATAGTCGAAGGGTCATTGAACAATAAGACTATCAGTCACTTTCTATACTGCACGAGCTGTGCCAAGTTTCAATTTGCTTATATTTCAATAACTTAACTGTTTATATCCTTGAATAAATACCTACAATTGCACCAACTTATAAACTACTGGCACATTAGCGGTGCAATAACAGGCAGGCATGCAAGCCGATGACAAAAAAGCTGGATAAAACTGACAGTGCCAGGATAAAAAACTGGGGTAGGCAGCTTGGTTTTCAGCAGTTAGGCATTACTACACCCAGCCTGGAAGAAGACGAACAACATTTGTTAGCCTGGCTGAAAAAAAACTACCACGGCGACATGCACTATATGGAGCGCCACGGCACTCGCCGCAGTCGTCCACAGGAACTGGTCGAAGGGACTATCAGCATTATCTCGGTGCGTATGGACTACCTTCCGCCATCAAGTAAGCATCCTGCAACGGTTCTCAACAATAGTAATCTGGCCTATGTATCCCGTTATGCACTTGGTCGTGATTATCACAAGGTATTACGACAACGTTTACAAAAACTGGCTGATAAAATTATCGAACACTATGGCGTGTTTGGTTATCGCTGTTTTGTTGATAGTGCGCCGGTATTGGAAAAAGCGCTGGCGCGTAATGCCGGGCTTGGCTGGATCGGCAAGCACAGTAACCTGATTAACCCAAAAGCTGGTTCCTGGTTTTTCCTTGGGGAAATCTATACTGATCTTCCGTTGCCAACCGATACACCTTTTGAAGGCAACCACTGTGGCACTTGTGAAGCCTGTATTGATATCTGCCCTACTCAGGCCATCGTGGCACCGGGACAAGTGGATGCAAGGCGCTGCATTTCTTATCACACTATCGAGTTAAAAGGTTCTATACCGGTTGAATTCAGGACAATGATCGGCAACCGCGTTTATGGCTGTGATGACTGCCAATTAATTTGTCCATGGAACAAGTTCGCAAGTGAAAGCGAGGAAGACGACTTTCGTGTCAGGCATGGGCTTGATGCGCCAACATTAGTATCGCTGTTTAAATGGACTGAAACAGAATTCCTGCTTAATACAGAGGGTTCAGCTATTCGACGTATAGGCTATGAACACTGGTTAAGAAACATAGCGGTCGGTCTTGGTAATGCACCTGGCTCAGATAGCGTGATCGCCGCGCTCCATTCGAGAAAGACGCACGCATCAGAGATGGTACGTGAACACGTGTATTGGGCGCTACAACAGCACGGCGCAGTGTAGCTATCCTTTACTCACTTCGGCGATGCCGGCCTCTGGTTCAATATACAAGATGGTTCCCTCTACCGAGGTCACCCTGACATTTGTACCCACAGGCAGATCGACACCTTTAACTTTCCATGTCGAATCATCGACCTTTACTTTACCAACTCCGTTCACAATAGCTTCATCAAGTGTAAAAACGCGCCCAACATACTGGTGCCCACGCCGGTTTAAATTAGGCTGATCTTTATGGCGCGGATTTTGTTTTTGATAACGCTTGTATAAAACAACGCTAACAATAGAAATCACACCGAATACGATAACCTGGATCATTAACGGCGTCGCAGGCGCAAGAAACAGCAGCAAACCTACCAGTAATGCTGAAATGCCCATCCACAGGAAGTAGGCTGCAGGCACGATCATTTCTATGATTACCATAACTACCCCGGCAATCAGCCAGTACCAAAACTCTATCTGTTCCAACCTTGATTCCCCGTGTTAGCTAACCAGATTTCTGTTCATCCTTGAATGTTTCTTTAGCCAGCTCAGTTATCCCCGCGATAGCACCGATAACATTGCTGGCTTCAACAGGCATGAGCACAACCTTTTGATTAGGGGCTGCAGCAATATCACGCAGCGCCTCGATATATTTATTCGCAACAAAATAATTAACGGCCTGGATATCACCCGCAGCTATTGCCTGCGATACATCCTGTGTTGCCTTGGCTTCTGCCTGTGCCAGACGTTCCCGCGCTTCAGCGTCTCGATAAGCGGCTTCGCGTCGTCCCTCCGCCTCCAGGATTGCAGCCTGCTTTTCTCCATCTGCCTCGAGGATAGCCGACTGCTTCTCGCCTTCTGCTTCGAGGATAGCCGCGCGCTTGTCACGCTCTGCCTTCATTTGCCTTGCCATCGCATCGACCAGATCGCGTGGAGGCGAAATGTCCTTAATCTCAATACGGGTAACCTTTACGCCCCATGGACCGGTGGCTTCATCCACCACGTGTAACAGCTGGGCATTGATGGTGTCACGTTGCGATAGCAGTTCATCCAGATCCATTGAGCCCATGACTGTTCGTATATTAGTCATTGTCAGATTTAATATGGCCATGGTCAGATTATTCACTTCATAAGCTGCCTGGGCAGCATTCAGCACCTGGAAAAAGACCACGCCATCAACCTGTACCATGGCGTTATCCTTGGTAATTACTTCCTGCGAAGGTACGTCAACAACGGTCTCCATCATATTCATCTTGGCGCCGATGCGATCAAAGAATGGAACAATGATATGAAGGCCCGGGGTTAACGTGCGTGTATATTCACCAAAGCGTTCGACGGTATATTCAAAGCCCTGCCGCACAACAGTAACGGCTTTAAGTACAAGGATAAAACTGAATATCGCCAGACAGATTATAAATGAGGTCAACCCGATCATTATCTATTCTCCTTAACTACTTAATAAACCGAATTGTGTACGGATATCTATATGCAACACCATCGTTAGATTTAACCGTAGCTACGATCACCATAACAACGTCATACAACGCGACAACGAAGATCATAAATATGCCGATGAGGACAAACGTCAGAATACCTGAAACGATGAATGCGAGGAGAATGGTTAATTGAAAATTAAGCGACTCTTTTCCCTGGTCGGCGACAAATGGCATATCATCTTTCTTGATTAACCAGATAACCAGTGGTCCGATAATGTTGCCAAAAGGAATAAAATAGCCAGTGAGTGCCATTAGATGGCAGAGCATTCCCCAGGTTTTCTCTTCCTTCTCTGGTACGATTGAGACTTGCTGTTCGTCGGTCATCGCCAAACTCCTGCTTACATTTATATCGATAAGTTAAGCACAGGAGCGGCCGCAAGACCATAGCCTTACCGGTAATTATTGCGCCTCTTCATCATCATCGGATTCCTTTTCATTACCATCGAAATCCTGGTTCACCATGATGGATACACCTGGCGCTGCCTTGTCCAACCAGCCACGAATGCTTTTTGCGAGCATCTCGTCCATCTTGTCAAAATAGTGGTTGGCTCCGGGCACCTCAACCTGCAGATAATCCTTGTTATTGCCTTTTTTGGCAGCAAGTCGACGATCGGGAGCGTGGTCAATGACCCGACGAAAATCTCGATCACCATATATATCGAGAATCGGTAATGATGCGCCCTCAATCATTTTCAGCATATCGATAGCAGGTTTAAGAAAAGGATATTCCTGCATACCTATTGCTGCCAGTGCGAGTATGCCGGGTCGCTGCTTATCAGCGGCATATGCAAGTGCCGCAGCAGCTCCAAAGCTGTTACCAATAACGACAATGTTGAGGTACTTGCGCTTACGTAGAAAGCGAACAGCGGATTCGATGCGGTCTTTTGCGGCGGGAAGCGTTTTCCCATAATCTTCAACTGGATTATCTATCGCTACCAGTGGTAATTGAATCGACAAGGTAGTCCAGCCCTGCGCTGGCAGACTAACTCGCAGCGGAGAGATAACTCTTGGCCAATCAGCATGCTCCCCCATACCATGTAAGATGATTATCGCGCCCGACGCCTTGTCTCCAGCTTGCTGATTGAACAGCGCCAGAAACTTTTCTTCGCCGGCAGACAACCAAACGGCTTCTGTCACTTCTGCCTGTTCAGCCAGCCGCGTTGATATTTCCTGTTCCCACTCTCGATCGCGACTACCGGCTTGCACATGCGTTATGAGCAGACAGAGAGAAACTGCACACCACAAGACGTGTTTTTTATTCATTAACTATATGGTCTGGTTTTTCGAACTGGTAAACAAGCAAAAATAATACCTGTTATTGCAGCAAGAGACCGTATTTATTTGAGAGAGAGCTTGTATTCCTCAGGCGGGAATTCAATGCGGACCTGTAGGTTATCACCGCTGGCATTACGCATGTTGGATTTACCTTCGTAGCTTAATAAGCGCGGCTTATCGAGGTCATACTCAAGCACCAGCGGGTCAGCAAGCAGGCGTATAAAAATACTATTTGGAGCAACTTTTAACGTACGCTTGCCAGCTACTTCATCGACACTTTCCTGGTAAATGCGGAATTCAATGAACTGCTTGAGGCTGGGGATCAGCATTTTTTGTACCAGCTTTTTTCCTTCAATAATTTCCTGCCAGTGACTGACAATGAAACGATCAAAACCGGCATCAATTATACCTTCTTCCGGAAGCGGTATTATTTCGCTATCAGGTGTGGTTTTCTCATTCGGTGTAAAGACAATACGTAGCTCGGATTCAAGCTTATTGGCAATTTCCTTATGGCCAGTAACATAGTTTTGCAAACTGAAGTCTGGCATTACCGAGCTGCCGGCATAATCAACTTCTTTTTCAGCAATGACATTTCCATTAGCATCCCTGTAGGTAACCTTGTCACTGATAATATTGCCGTCCATGAACATTTCATTGTGACTTTCGCTGTAAACCAGTTCTCCGGATTTGGCGTCATAGGCATAGCCAACCCTCTCACTTGTTTCAGTTTGCGCCAGGACAGGCAAACAAAAGCATGACAGCAGTAAAAACAGACCTGTGCGTATAGACATGGTTATTTCTCTCCAAACATCAGATTTTGCATATTACCCTGAGCCTGAAATACGGCCTTCAGCAAATAAATTGCCGTGGCAAGGTTACCCGTAAATACAAAAGCTATAATCCATCCGACCATGAACAATGGATTTGATTCCCTGAAACATACCCAGGTTGAAAATAACAATATGCCAATATAAAAGTCTACCAGTGTTACCACGCCCCACGGCATGGTGGTCAGCAATTTACCTTCACGGGCAAGATCACCGACGGCAAAGCCGTAACCAAGTGCCAAACACATGATTACAATCGAAACAATGGCGATGCTCTTTAACAATCAACTGGCCTCTGGCTTTTCAAACAGGTAATGACTTACCCACCACTGTTGGCCATTATCGTAACCAAATAATTCTGCACATGACATATAAAACATGCGCCAGCGCATCCACCACTTCACTGCATTTTCCTTGCCGTAAGTATCTTCGAAAAGCGGCATGATAGTGTCACGATTGTCGTCCATATTTTGCAACCAGGCATTGGAGGTTTTTTCATAGTGTGTACCATCCCAACGCCAGCGTTGCTTCAGTTGCAGTTTCTGCTGGAAAAACAGCGGCAATTCATCTGAAGGCATAATGCCACCAGAGAAAAAATATTTGCTCATCCAGTCAGTTTCATCTCGCACAATAAACTCATAAGGCACAGAGCGATGAACAAAAATATGTTTGAAAAAGCGACCACCCGGATTGAGTAAATCTGCAATCATGCCATAAAGCTTTTTATAGTTGCGCATATGCTCAAACATCTCTACCGAGACAACACGGTCAAAGGTACGATCAATGCTGAAATCATTCATGTCCATAGTAATGACCTCAACATTATTTAAACCTCTTGCCTTTGCCTGGGCAGTGATATGTTCACGCTGGGAATTTGAATTAGATACTGCAGTGATATGACTGTTTGGATAATGACTTGCCATCCATAAGGTCAACGACCCCCAGCCGCATCCAAGCTCAAGTATATCCATACCATCTGCAAGGGTAGCGTGTTCACAAGTCAACTTCAGGCTTACGTCTTCGGCCGAGTCCAGGTCTTGCACATCGTCAGTCCAATAGCACGAACTGTACTTCATGTTTTTTCCAAGCATTATCTCGAACAGGGAGGTCGGCACCTCGTAGTGTTGTTCATTTGCTTTCTCAGGCAAGGGGGCAATAGGGCCTTCATTCATCATTGCGACAAATTCCTGTGTCACCTTGTTTCCATACTCACAGTCATCGACTTTCAATTCACGCAAGCGCTGTTGAATTAAGTGACGAATAGTGGAGCGCAGAATAGAGTCAGGGATAATTCCTCGTTCGCTAAGATCGATGGCATAGTTCAGTGCGCGTGTCATAAGGCTACCTCAAGCTTGTTTCGGTGGTAATGGTAAAAATATGCTGGTTTCCTTCTGATACTGTCTGTAAGCATCTCCGCGGGAACGCAGCGACTGACTTTCTGTATGTGGTACACCGGTTACCTTGAGCAGGAAAACCAGCATCAATACCATGATGGCCCAGGATAACCACCAGATACTGGAGCCAAAACCTATAAGGATATAGGCAAACCAGTGCAACCATTCGAAGAAATAATTTGGATGACGCGAATAACGCCATAAACCATGTTTACAAACCTGACCCTTGTTAGCAGGATCCTGCCTGAACAGGCTTAATTGTCGATCGGCAATGTATTCCCCGGTCATCGAAGCCAACCAGACAAAAATACCCAGGTAATCAGTAACACCAAGTTGCGCAGCAGGGTTACTAACGGCTACCAGTACTGGTAAGGCAAATAGTATCGCCCAGCCCGCCTGGATCTGAAAAAAGATAAACATAACCGGCTGGGCATACTTGCCACAGCTTTCGCGCATATATCTATAACGGCCATCTTCGCTTTCAGACATGACACGCCGGAACAGGTGTATACCAAGCCGTGTTCCCCAGATCCCAATCATGGTGCCAACAATGAGGTTGCGTACCCAGTTACCTTCAACGACTGCGACGGCAAACCAGATACCAACCAGCCCGGTTGCAAAAGACCAGGCAACATCGACAGTGCCCGCATTGTGCGTTTTCAATTGTACTGCCCATAGCATTAGCATCAGCAGGCAACAAAAAGCCAGCGCAGGCCAGATGACATCAAACATTGTTACTGCTCTCCTCCAGGGTGCGGTCGTAATCACCCTGGTCCTTGTCAGCACGTTGTTGCAACCAGTTTGACATTACATAGATGAGAGGTAATGCAAAAAACCAGACTGAAAACACCATAATTAAGCCAATGGATAAATCACTCATTTGAATAGCGCCAATTCGTACCCCTGCCCAATAGGCAAGTGCGCCACCAAAACCGCCAAACAGGCTAATCCAGACATAGTGATTGTTTAACCAGTCAAGACTATGGCGAATGGTCATGGCAAGGTTAATCCACAATGCCACCATCCATAGCGAACTGGGATAACCGAGCTGTGCAACTGCAGGAAAGCGTATGATTTCCAATACGACCAACACTGAATCAAGACTGTATCCAAGCAGGGCACAGAAAGCGGCAAGCAACAACTCCTGCCGGGCAATTGCACGATGGATTTTGAGATGGACCAGCAACCATGCGGTAACGGCAACTGGACCAAGCCATGGATAGCCATAAGCGGCGCCAAAAACACACATTAACCAGATTACCTGGAATGCAACAAAATTAACGATTACTACGGGTTTCATAATTATTTCACCTGGAACTTCATGTTTGTAACTTCACGACGGCATGCGGGTTTATTCATAACCAGTTGCAACAAACCTAGATAGCGTTCTGCGAATCCAGCCGTGCAATATTCAAGGTAATATTCCCACATACGAAAAAAACTATTGCTGTAACCCAGCTTATAAACCTGTTCTTCTTTTTCCATGAACGTTTTTAACCAGGCTTGTAACGTTCGCGCATAATCGGGCGCATAATCCTCAATGTGCGTTACTGTTAAGTCTGTTGTCGCAATCGCCTGCGTCATTGCCGCTAGTGATGGACAACAACTACCCGGAAAAATATAACGCTGAATAAAATCAGGGGTTTTCAGATAAGCCTCATAGCGATTATCCGGCATGGCTATCGCCTGAATACACATCTGCCCATCATCTTTTAACAAAGCGGCACAGTGTTGAAAGTACTCTGGCAAAAAGTCATGCCCTACCGCCTCGATCATTTCGATAGAAACCAGGCGATCATATTGACCCTGCATATCTCTGTAGTCAGTCAATAACAGCTCTATTTTGTCAGTTAAACCGGCGGCTTCTATACGCTGTTTGGCAAGTTCATATTGTTCGTTGGAAATGGTGGTGGTAGTCACCTTGCAGCCATAATGGCTGGCGGCATGTATAGCAAAACTGCCCCAGCCAGTACCAATTTCAACGATATGATGGTGTGCTTGTAACCCCAGCTTTTGGCAAATAAGGTCAAGCTTCATTTCCGAAGCGTCTTTAAGGCTGGCGTCTTCAGAAGCAAAAACACCTGATGAATATGTCATGGTTTCATCAAGAAATAATTCAAACAAGTCATTACCAAGATCGTAATGCTCGTGTATGTTCTGGCTACTGCCATTACGTGTATTTGCACGTAATCTATGCAGTAATCGATCCTTTAACACGCCTGCTTTTGCCAATCCCTGCTCCATCGCATCTAGTTGATCGGTGTTTTGGATTAATATCTGGAACAGCGATTGAAGGCTGGAACACCCCCAAAGACCGCGTCGATAGGCATCAGCTGCACCATTACTGCCGTTGCGAAAAATACAGCTATAGAAATTCGCATCGAATATCGTGATTTGGACTGCTTGACCGCCTATTTCACCAACCGACCAGGAGCCCCATGGATCGTGGATAACAATGTGGCCAGACTTCAACCCGTGCAGTTTTTTTTGCATCTGCTGGCGTATCCAGAAGTTGATAGTCTGCATCATGTTCGATCCTTGTAGCTGTTCGAACATATTCATAATCAAACTACCGGCTTTCATAATTCTGCTCCTTGTTTGGAATAGTGTTTCGGATGTTCAAAGAAAGGCGTCTTTTTTAACCACAAGCAGAACGCCTGCCAGTAAATTGCACTAATCACTTTCAGAGTCATCAACGGAAATTGAAGTAACGTTCTATCCAGATTCTTTTGCGTAAGTTCCTGCATATGCAAACGCATACTTGCGGTAAACATATGCTGCTCGTCCTCAAAACTCTGCATGGATATATGTATATGATCGTCAGGACAGTTAAAGTACCAACTATATGTTTGCTTCATTCCCATAAATGGAGAAACGTGAAAGCTTTTGTCAAAATCAAACTGTCGAAATTTGCCCGGCGTTATTGCACCATCAAGCACGTAGCAGTGTTGTTCACCCCATGGCGTGTTATGTACCTCGGCAACGATTGTCTCAACCTGGGTTCGCTCTTTGTTCCAGCAAAAATAAAAACTCACCGGGTTCATGACATAACCAAAATAACGCAGGTGTGTGAGCAGAGTGATAGGGCCATCTGTTTGTTTTCCTGTTTGCTCTTTAACAAGGTCCCTGACTGCGGTTAATAGAGGCACGTTGTTATCACCATAATGGTCAGCACGTCTGAATGTTGCGAGCGTCAGCTTCTCTACTGCCCAGAATCGAAAGCGATTAAACAAGGTTGGTAGCTCATCCAGATCCAGGTACATCATGAATAGCCGATAATTGAAACGATGACGATGTGGAAGTCGCCTGTGATGAATTACTGTACCCTTGTATATACGACTGAACATGACTATGCCACCAGGTCAAAAGCTTCACACACGCGAGTTGCACTGCGCACGCCGTCTTCATGAAAACCATAGCCCCAATAAGCACCACAATAGGAGATACCCTTGTAGCGTATGAGATCGTTGTGGCGCTGCTGCATTTCCGAGCGTCCGGGCGTGAATTGTGGATGCTGGTACATGATGCGCTTGATAATTTTGCTTTTATCAATATAGCGCGTCTGGTTTAGTGACACGCAATACGTGTTATCAGAATCAATGCTCTGCAGGCTATTCATATTGTAAGTAACAGAGACGTGACGTTCTTCCTGTTCTGGTATGCGGTAGTTCCAACTGGCCCAGGCGTCTTTTTTGTTCGGCAAGACGCTTGTATCCGTATGTAAAACGGCTTCATTTTTCTGGTAGTGAAACTGTTCGAGTATTTCCTTCTCATTGCTATCAGCGTTCTCAAGCAATCGCAGCGCCTGGTCTGAATGGCAAGACATGATCACTTCATCAAATGATTCAGTGCGATTACCCTGCACGGTAACTTCTACCTTGCCATTGTGCCTGCGCACATGCTGAACCGGCTTATTCAAATGGATATTGTCAGCATAGCTGGCCGTCAACTTTTTCACGTATTCATGCGAACCGCCCTTCACCGTTTTCCACTGGGGTCTGCCATTAACCTGAAGCATGCAATGGTTATTCAAAAACTCGATAACAAACAACATTGGAAATTGCCTAAATCGGTCGGCTGGACTAGACCATAATGAGGCACCAAGTGGTACCAGGTAATGCTCAATAAAAGCGTCGCTATAATTATTTTCGCTGGCGTATTTTTCTACCGTAATCCTGTCATCAAGGCCCTGCTGCATGTGCGAGACCGCTTCCTTGTTAAATCGGGCAATGTCTTTCAACATACCGAGGAAAGAAAAATTAAACAGATTTTTTCTTTGAACGAACATTTTATTCAGGGACGTGCCGTTATATTCAATACCGCTTGCTTCGCAATGGACGCTAAAGCTCATATCTGTATTGATAGCCGCAACATCGAGCTCATCAAATAGTCGGCATAATCCTGGATAATTATGTTCGTTAAAAACGATAAAGCCCGTATCAACCGGTAAAGTTCGTGAATCTTCTTTTACGAGTGCAGTGTTAGCATGACCACCGATGTAATCGCTGGCTTCGAACAGGACAATCTCGTGACGACGAGAGAGGTAATAGGCAGCTGTCATGCCAGAGATACCGCCGCCAATGATTGCGATGCGCATTAGCGCTGCTCCGCTTCTCTGTACACCGCCGCGGGGACGGGTTGCAGCTCCTGAACGACACCCAGTTTGTATAAAAGAAAAATAAGCGTATAGCTGATGTCAATTTCCCACCAATAGAAACCCTGTCGGGTTGCATGGGGGTAGCGATGGTGGTTGTTATGCCATCCTTCGCCAAGGGTTATCAGTGCTAGTGCCAGATTGTTACGACTGTCATCGCTGGTATCGAATCGACGCTTGCCAAACTTGTGTGCGAGCGAATTGATCGTGTAAGTGCCGTGATACAGCATGACTGTAGAAATAAAAAAGCCCCAGACCAGCAGTTGCATACCGTCGGTATTAAGTTGAGGCGAGGAGTTATGAAGAAACTCGCCTAACAAATAGCAGGCAACACCTAGGAGGATGAACGGTATCCAGTCGATATGTTCGAGGAGTTTTAATTCCGGGTAGCGCGACCAGTCTTTGACTTTAGAGTACATGACCGGGAAATTGCACTTCCTCAGGAACCATAACATATGACTATTTAGTAAACCGTGGTCTGGGGAATGGGGATCGTTATCCGTATCGGAATGAATGTGATGATGACGATGATGACCTGCCCACCAGAGTGGGCCACGCTGACCTGCAGTACAGCCGGCAAGCGCCATCAGAAATTGCACGGGCCTTGAAACCTTGAATGCCCGATGCGAAAAATAGCGATGATAAAATGCGGTAATGAAAAACATACGCACCAGGTAGAGCCCGAGCGCCAGCGCCACTGCCACATAGCTGTAGCCGACGAAAAAAACACCCAGGCAAGCAATGTGGAAGAAAATGAAAACGCCCACACGAAACGGATCCAGCGAACTATCGCTGACTTCATGGTCTTCATTTTGTATGTTAAACAACCAGCGAAACAATCGATTCGACATTTCCTGGGTTGCTGTTTTAACTGCTTGCATTTGTATCACCTTTTCAACAGCCTGCATTAGAAAACAGACAGGGTGAACAGCAGGTAAACAGTATGTGAAATAGGTGTGAAAGTAAGCCTACACGTGGATTACGCTGTGTGGCGGGAACGTAATTGTAACACTGGTACCAACATTTGGCGTGCTCTCCATATCCACTTTCCAATGGAAACGTTCAGATAACAACTTGACGATAGTCAGGCCTACACCATAACCACCACGTACGCGGTTATCGGTTCTGAAAAACGGTTTGAATACCTGCTCGACTTGCTGTTCGGACATGCCTACTCCGCTGTCGGTGATGCTAATAGAGTCTGACTTGATTTCTATATCGATACGCCCCTTATCCGTATAGGAAAAGGCATTCCTGATGACGTTTCCAATCATTACGCCAAGCACTTTCTCTGAGGCCTCAATAATCAGTCTCGATTTTTCTGTTGTGAACACCTCAATAGGTTTGTCCGCATAAATCATCTGTATGTGCTCGACCTCTTCCCGTACCAGCTCGTTGATGCTGATCGGATCGACAGACAGCTGGTCTTCCGATTCACGCGCCAGCAGTAATAAAGCATGGATCAGTTCTTCCATGTCGGCAGCGGAACGCTTGACCCGCTCGACGTAATGGCGCGAACGTTCCGATAGTGAGTCATCTTGCAAGATAAAATCTGTAGCAAGCTTAATCACCGTTATCGGGCTACGCAGTTCATGACTGGCATCGCGGGTGAAGTTACGTTCTCGTTCTACAAACTGTTCTATGCGGCCGGTTAACTCCTCCAGCGCGCTGGCAAGGATCGCGACTTCCTGGTCCATATTTTCATCGAGAAAACGCGTCTTGAGTTCCTCGCCGGACAACAGCTTGGGCTCTATTTCCTTTACGCGTCGTGCCAGCAGGATCACCGGTGATACGGCCTGCCTTGAAAAACGGTAACCAAGCCAACTGGACAGGTAAATGACAATCAGCACAATCGCTAACGGTAATAGCCCAAAAATAGTGGCTAATTCGCTGACCTGCTTGCCATCAAATTCAAGCCATAGTGTCTTGTCATCGTTTTCCGTGACATACACAACGTATAAATCTGAATCACTGCGCTGTAATTGATGAAAACCTGCCTGCAGCTGACGATAATTGTCAGGCACGCGATCTACGCCAGACAGGTATGCAGTCAGGTTGTAGGTATTTGGACGAGGAAAACGAGCATCCTGGCGATAACGGGTCCAGAAATGCTCTGCCTCGCTGGTCAGCGCTGCCTCGATTAATACGTCACCAAGAACGTAGCGCGCCGCGTAGACTCCAAGTATGGCAGTACAACTGATAAGCACGGCCTGTATAAGAAAGGCCTGCCATAGCCTATGACCCAGTCCGATCCGTGCTTGCATCGGAATCAACCAGTTTGTAACCGGTATTTTGCAAGGTATGCATCAGCTGCTTGTCAAAAGGCCGGTCGATTATCTTGCGCAGGGAGTAAATGTGACTTCTGAGCGTGTCGCTATCAGGCAGGATATCTCCCCATACCTCGCGCTCGATTTGCCGACGACTGACAACACGTGGTGACGCACGCATTAGTATCCCCAGAATCTTGAGACCAATCGGCGTCAACTTTAATTCCTGTCCCTCTCGTTTTACTTCCAATGTGCCGGTATCAAAAGTCAGGTCGCCCACCTGCAACACCTCCGAGTTCAATTCCCCTTTTTCACGTCTGATAAGCGCCTTGATACGTGCTTCCAGTTCGCGAATCTCGAAAGGTTTAACAAGGTAATCGTCGGCACCGCTCTCGAGGCCAGCAAGTTTGTCGTCCAACGTGTCACGCGCTGTCAGTATAAGTACCGGTGTTGACTGTCGGGCGTCGGTACGTAACTTGTTTAACACGTCCATGCCATCGATGCCGGGCAACATCAGGTCGAGAATGATGACGTCGTAACTATTCTTGACCGCAAGATGCAGACCTGTAACACCATCAGCTGCGTAGTCAACGACATAGCCTTTAAGTTCAAGGTAGTCATAGACCATGGTCGCAATATCCTGGTGGTCCTCGATAAGCAGGACACTCTGGTTTTCATTATTCATCAATTGACGTCAATGGCTGCGGCAGCACTTTTTCTGGATGTCTTAGCATTAGAGCACGAATTCCCCCACTGTTACATCCCTTTTCAAGCTATGAAAACGGCGTAAATCCTAGCGATGCTGTACTCAATAAGGTAAAGTTGCGGCCTCATTTAACAGCGCAACTATAGAGAAAAAATGCCAGATTTTGTTATAGCCCCATCTATCTTGTCTGCCGATATGGCGCGCCTTGGTGAAGATACCGCAGCAGTCATTGAGGCTGGTGCTGACTATGTACATGTCGATGTTATGGATAACCATTATGTACCCAATCTCACTTTCGGCCCGGTAGTGGTCAAGGCCTTGCGCGACTACGGCGTTAGCGCGCCGCTGGATGTGCACCTGATGATCAAACCGGTTGATCGCATCATTCCGGAGTTTGCTGCCGCAGGTGCAAACTACATTACCTTTCATCCTGAAGCATCTGAGCATATCGACAGAACCCTGCAGCTAATCAGGGACAACGGTTGCAAGGCAGGCCTGGTGTTTAATCCTGCTACGCCACTAAACCTGCTTGAACATGTGATGGACAAGCTGGACATGATCTTGCTGATGTCGGTGAATCCTGGTTTTGGTGGTCAATCTTTCATCCCGTCAGCACTAGACAAGTTGCGGCTGGCACGCGAAATGATTGATACAAGTGGTCATGACATTCGCCTTGAGATCGATGGCGGCGTAAAAATAGATAATATTCGCGAAATTGCCGAAGCTGGCGCCGACACCTTTGTTGCTGGTTCCGCTATCTTCAACAGCGATAACTACGCAGCAACAATAGCCACCATGCGCGAAGAACTGAGCAAGGCCAAGCTTTAAACACTTTTGTAATCATGGCTATCTCTACACCCGAACTGGTATTGCTGGATCTTGATGGCACACTGGTCGATTCCATTCCCGACCTGGCACGGTGTCTAAATCTGGCGCTCGGCGATCTGTCCCTGCCGCAACGAGAGCTGGATAGCATTCGTAACTGGGTTGGCAATGGTCTGGATGCATTGATACATCGGGCGTTAACCAATGATATTGATGGCGAGGCAGACACAAACCTTCACGGGCGGGTAAAAACTGTCTTCATGGATTATTACTACGCTGAACCTTGCAAGCTGAGTGATTGTTATCCCGGTGTACGTGAGGGTCTCGAACAATTACAGCATCATAATATTCCTATGGGTATTGTTACAAACAAAAACGAAGGCTTCGTTTTACCAATACTGGAAACGCTAGGTATAGATTCGCATATGGGCATTATCATCGGTGGCGATACTCTGACTGAAAAAAAACCGCACCCACTGCCTTTGTTGCATGCCGCTGAAGCATTTTCTGCCAGCCCCATCAGTTCATTAATGGTGGGCGACTCAGTTAGTGATGTTAAGGCTGCCAGGGCGGCTAACTTTCAGATCGTATGCGTAAGCTATGGTTATAACCATGGTAATGATATTCGTGATACCAGACCTGATGCCGTCATTGATTCACTTGAAGAACTTACAGCATTGTTTGGCTGACATGTTAAACGAAAGTCAATTTAAAGAACTGGTAGCAGCAGGCTATAACCGCATTCCACTTATGCGAGAAGTACTTGCCGATCTTGATACACCATTAAGCACCTATATGAAGCTTTGTTCCGCTCCTTACTCTTACCTGTTCGAGTCTGTACAAGGAGGTGAGAAATGGGGCCGTTATTCTATCATCGGCTTGCCGGCACGGCGTATTATGCGCGTCTATGGTCAAACTATCAGTATCAGTCAGGACGATGAAGTCATCTCTGAATACGAGTGTGAGGATCCGCTACAGGAAATAGAAAAGCTGCAACAGACTTACCGTATTCCAGAACTTGAAGGCATGCCCCGTTTCCATGGTGGACTGGTTGGCTATTTCGGCTATGAAACAATTCGCTATATCGAACCGCGTTTAAACAAAACAGATAAAGACGACCCGATTGGTAGTCCGGATATACTATTAATGGTATCCGATGAGGTTGTTGTTTTCGATAATCTTAGCGGCAAACTTTTTATAATTGTACTTGCCGATCCGGAACAAGCTGATGCATTTTCCTGTGCGCAGGAAAGACTGGATGAGCTGGTACAAACACTGCTGAATAAAAAGATAGAAACATCACTGTCTGGCAGTTCGCGCAAGGTAGATGAAACTGACTTTGTCTCCGGCTTCTCGCAGGATAAATATGAAGCCGCTGTTGGTAAAATCAAACAGTACATCGTTGATGGCGACTGCATGCAGGTGGTTTTATCACAACGTTTATCAATTCCTTTTACAGCCGCACCAATAAATCTCTACCGGGCATTACGCTGTCTCAACCCTTCGCCCTACATGTATTTCATGGACCTTGGCGACTTCCAGGTAGTGGGGTCATCACCTGAGATACTCGTCAGGCTTGAAGATAACGTGGTGACTGTCAGACCAATAGCAGGCACGCGACCACGCGGTAAAACAGAACAGCATGATCTGGAACTGGAACAAGACCTTCTACAGGATCCGAAAGAGCTGGCAGAACACCTAATGCTGATTGATTTGGGCAGGAATGACGTTGGTCGTGTTGCCAGTATGGGCAGTGTGGAACTGACCGATAAAATGATTATCGAGAGATACTCACATGTAATGCATATTGTTTCCAATGTTACTGGTGAACTGCTCGACAATATGAGCGCAATCGATGTTTTACGGGCAACGTTTCCAGCGGGTACTGTATCTGGTGCACCCAAAATCCGCGCAATGGAAATTATTGATGAACTGGAACCCGTTAAACGCGGAGTTTACTCCGGGGCGGTGGGCTACCTTTCATGGAATGGCAATATGGACACGGCTATTGCGATACGAACTGCAGTAATTAAAGATAACACCTTACATATACAGGCTGGGGCAGGTATTGTTGCTGACTCGGTACCCACCAATGAGTGGGATGAAACAATGAATAAAGGTCGGGCCATTTTCCGGGCGGTAAGCCTCGCAGAGAAAGGACTGGAATAAACAGGGCTACTCCATGCTATTAATGATCGACAACTACGATTCCTTTACCTATAACCTGGTTCAGTATTTTGGTGAACTGAACCAGGACGTACAGGTGTTTCGTAACGATCAGGTATCGATAGAAGAGATAGATAGTCTAAAGCCTGATCATATTGTTATTTCACCAGGGCCTTGTACGCCGAATGAAGCAGGAATTTCAATAGCTACTATAGAAGCCTTCAAGGGTAAAATACCCATACTTGGTGTTTGCCTTGGCCATCAGAGTATTGGCCAGGCATTCGGCGGCAACATTGTGCATGCGCATGACATCATGCATGGTAAAACATCTGATATTTACCACAAAGACTCTGACATCTTTGCCGGTTTTAATAATCCCTTCACGGCCACCCGATATCATTCACTGGTTATTGAAAAAGAGTCATTACCGGATTGTCTGGAAATTACCGCGTGGACGCAGGACAAGGAAGGCAACATTGATGAAATAATGGGCGTCAGGCATAAAGAGTTAAATATATCAGGCGTTCAGTTTCACCCCGAGTCCATACTCACTTCTTATGGCCATGAACTACTGCAGAATTTCCTGAATAAATAATCGATACCCGACATGGATATACAAACCGCTATCAATGAAGTTATCAATGGCCGCAATCTTGATCGCGAAGATATGCATACGACAATGCAAACCATCATGCAGGGCGAAGCAACGCCTGCACAGATTGGCGGACTGCTGGTTGCATTGCGCCTGAAAGGTGAAAGTGTTGATGAGATTACAGCGGCTGCCGAGGTAATGAGAGAACTGTCAGATAAAGTGACGGTGGATACGAACTATCTGGTGGATACCTGTGGTACCGGTGGCGACGGGGCTAATACGTTCAATATATCGACAACTTGTGCTTTTGTTGTTGCTGCAACGGGGGCCCGCGTTGCCAAACACGGTAATCGCTCTGTATCGAGCAAGTCTGGTAGCGCCGATGTGCTCGAAGCTGCCGGTATCAATCTGCAATTGAATGCCGAACAGGTAGCAAGCTGTATCAACAATATCGGTATCGGCTTCATGTTCGCACCTTTACATCATAGCGCTATGAAACACGCGATAGGACCAAGGCGCGAACTCGGCATACGTACACTATTTAATGTACTTGGACCTTTAACCAACCCGGCTGGCGCACCAAACCAGGTAATAGGGGTGTTTAGTGACGATTGGCTACTGCCACTGGCAGAAACACTACAAACACTGGGTAGCCAGCACGTGCTCGTCGTACATGCAGAAGACGGCATGGATGAAATCACCATTGCCACCAGGACAAACGTGGTGGAGCTAATTGATGGGCAGTTACAAAGCTACAGTATCGCACCTGAAGATTTTGGCATTACTCCTGAACCGATAGCCGAACTGGCCGTGGATGGCGTTGAACAGAGTCTCGAGATGATGCTCGCTGTGTTGGAGAATCGTGCCAACAGTGCAGCAAGAAATATCGTTTGTTTAAACGCCGGTGCTGCCATTTACGCTAGTGGCATAGCAGGCTCTCTCAAGGAAGGTATTGATAAGGCACTGGCAACCATTGAATCCGGTGCTGCCAGGGACAAACTCTCGCAATTGGTCGAACATAGCCAAACATTTAAGTCATGATGAACCAGACAACACCCGACATACTCAAGGAAATCCTGTCCTACAAGGCCGAATACGTAGAAGAGTGTAAAAGCAAACTACCTCTTGCCGAGCTAAAGGCGATGATAGCAGATGCACCAGCCAGCAGGGGTTTCACCTTCTGCCTGCAAAACAGCATTGAACGGGGAAACCCGGCGGTCATTGCCGAGATAAAAAAAGCATCACCCAGTCGCGGTGTGTTAAGGGAAGATTTTGATCCTGCATCGATAGCAAAAAGCTATGCCGAAGCAGGCGCCAGTTGCCTGTCTGTCTTGACAGATATGAAATATTTTCAGGGTCATGATGATTACCTTAAGCAGGCTAGAACAGCATGCGAATTACCCTTACTGCGCAAGGATTTTATGCTCGATCCCTACCAGGTGTACGAGGCCCGTGTTATGGGTGCAGATTGCATCCTGGTGATTGTCGCTGCAAATTCGGATCTGCAAATGCAGGAACTGGTCGGTACCGCTAACGAAGTAGGTCTGGATGTGCTTGTTGAGGTGCATAACCGCGAGGAACTGGAGCGCGGCATGATGTTACGCACACCATTAATCGGTATTAATAACAGGAACCTGCATACCTTTGAAACCAGTCTCGATACGACGCTGGGCTTACTCACCGATGTTTTTAGCGATCGCACTGTCGTCACAGAAAGTGGTATCCACACGGTTGAGGACGTAAAGCTGATGCGCAAAAACAGTGTTAACGCGTTTCTTGTTGGCGAAGCTTTTATGAAAGCAGCCGATCCGGGTGCCGAACTGAAAAACCTGTTTTTTACGAACACGGACGATTAAACAGTTGTTTTTGTCCTACTGACAAGAAATATAGTTTCGAAACAAATTTAATCCGGGAGATGATTATGCTTCATAACAAACTTACACAACTATTAGGCTTTCTGTTGTTCTCTGTAACGGTAAACGCGACAACAGTCGAACTGCAGTGGACACTTAGCGGCTTGTATAATCCTGAGTCAGTGATTTATGACAGCAATACCAACCTGCTCTATGTTTCAAACATTAACGGTAGCGGTATGGACAAGGATGGCAATGGGACAATCAGTACTGTTTCGCTTGACGGCAAAATGCAAAACGCAGCCTGGGTAAGCGGTTTGAATGCACCCAAGGGGCTGGCTATACATGCCGGCAAACTCTATGTCGCTGACATAGACACCCTGGTCGTGATAGATATTACACAGGCGGCAATTATCAATCGCTACACAGTAAACGATGCCAAATTTCTGAATGACGTAGCCGTCGACGATAAAGGCAATATCTACGTGTCTGACATGATGTTAAACCGTATTCACATATTGCAAAACGGTGAGTTCAGCATCTGGATTGAAAGCGATGCACTGGAAAGTCCAAACGGCCTGCATTTTGAAGAGGATGACATCATGTTGGGAAGCTGGGGCGTGATGACCGAAGGTTTTGCTACCGACGTACCCGGCCATCTGAAAAGGATATCACTGAAAGACAAGGACATCTCATCGGTTGGCGACGGAAATCCGACAGGCAATCTTGACGGTGTAGAAGGCACAGAAGACACAGGGTTTTTTGTTACTGATTGGATGAACGGTAGACTACTGTTAATCAGTCGTAAGGGAGCGGTCACCGAATTGCTCGACCTAAACCCTGGCAGTGCCGATCTCGATTATATCCAGGAAAAACAGATGATCATCATACCTATGATGAAAGACAACACGCTCAATGCCTACAGCGTTAAATAATTTACCTATTTTATAAGCCGGGGCCTACAAGGCCCCGGCTTTCACGCCTGACCGCCTGGTCAGTGTTACCAAAGCTGATGCAATATCAGTATTTCTTTTCACAGAATGTGATCTGTTTTTCCACGTTTTCATCAATGTGATTATTCTGATCTATAATGCTAATCTGTTAAAAGAGGACTGGCATTGTGGAATTAGAGACCCTTACAGAATTCATTGACCAGGTTTTAAGAAGCGGAATTCAGTTATCTACAAGCCCGAACTTCTATGCTCAATGCGGACTTGTGTTCATTGCGCTTATTTTCGCATTCACGCTATCTAACCTGCTAAGAAGCTATTTTCCTATTCTAAAGGAAAGCCCTAAATCGGGTTATCTCTTCTCATTTAGAAAAATTATCTTTCAACTGGGCGACTTTTTATTCCCATTGCTAACTATTGCATTCCTGGGTCTTGCCATAGATCTGAGTACGCAACTTATCGAAAGTGCATGGCTGGTCAAGATTGCGCAAAGCCTGGCAGTCGTGTTTATGTTTTATAAGCTTATCTCACGTTTTATTGCCAACAAGCTTGTATGCAGGATAGTCACCTGGGTCGCTATTCCGGTATCACTGTTACATATCTTTGGTGTATTGGATGACGTGACCGCCTACCTGGACACCATTGCGCTTGAAGTTGGCAATATTCGTGTATCGGCCCATGGGCTGGCCCGCGTACTTATCTTTGGTTTTATCCTGTTCTGGTTTGGCAGGGTTCTGAATAGCATTGCACTGCAGATAATTCGCAATCAGGAAGACCTGGATCTGGGTACCCGCGAGGTATTTGCCAAACTGTTCCAGGTCACGCTAACAGTTGTCATCTTCATACTGCTATTACAAGTCATGGGAATAAACCTGACTGCGCTGGCAGTATTTGGTGGTGCCGTTGGCGTTGGGCTTGGCTTTGGTTTGCAGGCTATCGCTTCAAATTTTATTTCAGGGATTATCATCCTGCTGGATCGTTCTATCACTGTTGGTGACCACGTAGAACTTGAGGATGGTCGTTCCGGCACCATACGCGAGCTAAAAATGCGTTCCACCACAGTGGAAACCTATGACGGCAAGGACATCATGGTGCCTAATGAGCAATTCATTACATCAAACTTTGTCAACTGGACGCATAAAAACAAAAAGCAACGATACTCACTTGAATTCCAGGTTGCATACAAAACCGACCTGCACAAGCTGTTTGACTTGCTACGCGAAGTTGTAGCCAGCCACCCGCAAGTGATCAGCGGCGATGATGTGCCAATGGAAGAACGACCGGATGCTGAAATTGCCGGTTTTGGTGACTCCGGCGTAGATATTCTGGTTGAGTTCTGGATGGAAGGTATTGATGATGGCCCCAACCGGGTCGGTGCAGATTTACTGTTAATGATCTGGGACGCGTTCAAGGAAAACGATATCGAAATACCATTCCCGCAACGCGAAGTACGTGTCTTGAACGAGAGTTATAATCAATCAGTTTGATAGATAATGAACCTGCATATGCGTGTATTGTATCAACTCATTTGTACAAAGCTTGAAGCAGCAGGTTGTCGCAGTTCATGGATATAGCAGCTGAAACACTTGGCATTTTTCGCGATAGCCTAAAACGCTGTCAGTCCAGCCCACATTTTCTTAATCGCTTCTACAATCACTTTGTCATCGCCAACCCGGTGGTACAGGAAAAATTTTCCAATACAGACATGGACAAGCAAAAGATGATGCTGCATGCATCACTGTATATGATCGCACTCGCTACCCAGGGAAATCATGCAGCATCCATGTATCTTGATAATATCGCTGCCAGGCATTCTAGTCGCGATCTTGATATTCCCGCTGCTTTATACGACTTATGGCTGGAAACGTTGTTAAAAACAGTTCGTGAAATTGATACCGAGGCTGATGACAAAGTGCTCGCGGCATGGAATGAAGTCATGCAGTTTGGCATTGACTACATGCGCGCAAGGTATTAATCAAAACAGGTTCAGCAGTCAGCCAGTCGCAAACAATCTGCTAACATCCCTGAATGATTTAAACTCAAGGGCATTTCCACTTGGGTCATTAATGAACAACGTAGCCTGCTCACCTGCTTCTCCCTTGAAACGAATAGTTGGTTCAATCAGGAACGTCACCTGTTGCGCTTTTAATTGATCAGCCAGCAACTGCCACTGTTGCCATTCCAACACCAGACCAAAATGACGCACTGGCACGGATTCGCCATCAACTGGGTTGGTATTCGAAAGGTAAATCTCTTCGGGTTTCACATGTGCTGACAGTTGATGACCATAGAAATCGAAATCAATCCAGTTGTCTGCTTCGCGTCCAACGCGACAACCAAGAGTATCAACATAGAATTGCCGCGTAGACGCTATATCCTTTACCGGTATAGCGAGGTGAAAGGCAATGGCGCCAGCCGCATGGTTAGTCACGTTTTTGTTGCTGCCCATAGTGACTAAATTTTTCCAGGTTAATTTGCATTTCCCTGTCATCGAGTAACACCGGTTCACCAAATTGCAGGCTTAAACAATATTGCTTTGCCAGCGACTCGACCTCTCCGGCAAGCGCATATGCCTCTGCCACAGTTTTTCCAACAGTAATCTGACCATGGTTAGCCAATAAACAGGCTTTACGTTCGCCCAGCGCCTTTACTGCGTTTACAGAGAGCTCGGTGCTACCGAAGGTCGCATACTCAGCACATTCAATTCGATTGCCGCCAGCAATCGCTACCATGTAATGAAATGGCGGGATTGACCTACGTGTAGTAGCCAACGCCGTTGCGTACGCCGAGTGACAGTGAACTATCGCTTGTATATCTTGCCGTGCCTTGTAAATTGCTGCATGGAATGGCCATTCACTGGAAGGCTGATAGCTTCCCTCCAGTAACGCCCCTTCCAGATCGCAATAAGCAATATGCTGTGGTTGCAGGTCTTCATAGCTAAACCCGGTAGGTGTAATCAGAAAGCCTTGCTCAAAGCGGACACTGATATTGCCGGACTTACCTACGCTTAAACCGCCAGAGGCAAATTGACAGGCGTGGGCTATGATTTCTTTTCTAAGTTCACTATTTGTCATCACGATGGTCTACACATTAAACCTAAACAGAATGACATCACCATCGTTAACAACGTAGTCTTTCCCTTCTGAACGACACTTACCTTTATCACGGGCGCCCTGCTCTCCAGCACAGGCGATATAGTCTTCAAAGGCGGTAACCTCCGCCCTGATAAAACCCCGTTCAAAATCAGTATGAATGACACCCGCAGCTCTTGGTGCCGTGGCGCCTACCGGGATTGTCCAGGCACGCACCTCTTTTGGTCCCGCGGTAAAATAATTTTGCAGACCAAGTAACTCGTAACCGGCGCGAATTATTCGATTCAGACCTGGCTCTTCCAACCCCATGGCCTCTAGAAACTCCGTTTTCTCATCATCGTCAAGCTGCGCTATTTCAGACTCAATAGATGCACATACAGGGATAACCCTGGCCCCTTCCTGTTCAGCCAGGCCATTAATTTCTTGCAACCATGGATTGGTATCCATGCCTTCTTCATCGACATTGGCGATATACAGGGTTGGTTTATCGGTTAACAGGTGCAAGTCCTTAAGAGCCATCCTGTCATCATCAGAAAGTGACAACGAGCGTACTGGTAACCCCTGGTCAAGGTGTGCCAGTAGTGTTTGCAATCGTTCCTGTTCAGCCAATGCCGATTTGTCACCACTGCGTGTCATCTTGTTGGCTTTCTGTAACGCCTTGTCCACCGTTTCCTGGTCGGCCAGGCAAAGTTCTGTGTTGATGACCTCGATATCAGAAATGGGATGAACCTTGCCAGATACATGCACGATATTGTCATCGTCAAAACAACGAACTACCTGGGCCACGGCCTGGGTTTCCCTGATATTGGCGAGAAACTTGTTTCCCAGTCCTTCGCCTTTTGATGCGCCCTCGACCAGTCCAGCAATATCAACAAACTCCATATGCGCAGGCACCAGCTTGGCTGGCTGAACCAGTTCGGCTAATTGCTGCAACCTGGGATCTGGCACTGCCACAACGCCGACATGCGGATCGATGGTACAAAAAGGATAGTTTTCGGCCTCAATTGCCGATTGTGTTAAAGCATTAAAGAGTGTCGATTTACCTACATTGGGTAATCCGACAATCCCGCATTTAAAGCCCATAATTAGCCCACTACATTGAGTTTAGTCAGTTATACTTGTTAAACCGGGGTTCGATTCAACATTAGATTGCATGTATGGCAGTGGTTGCTGATCACACACGCAAGTCGGGTCATCAAAAATCGCTTTTAATAACGCGACGACAGGGATGAATAGTAACAGATCGCAGGTTGGTTCAATAATGTCATTGACGCAAGATAAAGAGACACCATCGCTCCTGATAAACGCACCAGGTATCTATCGGCATGTGCTGCTGTTAATTATCTATGCCGTATTATGTGCCGCCTGCACAAAATCGCCTTCTATGCCACTGTCGGTTGGTGCCAATAACTGGATTGGCTATCAACCACTTTATATCGCCCGTGAGCTTGGCTACCTGGATAATAAATCAATCAAGCTGGTTGAATTAAACAGTAGCACCGACATTATGCAAGAGCTGCGAGCCGGCCAGCTACATGCAGCGGCGTTAACAATGGATGAAACCTTGACCATGCTTGAAGAAGGCCTTGATCTACAAGTAATTATGGTTATCGATATCTCTGCAGGCGGCGATGCACTGGTAGCAAAGCCCGGCTACGAACAGATCAAAGACCTGACCGGCAAAAGCATTGCCGTCGAATATACTGCAGTCGGCGCTGTGCTACTCGAAGCCGCGCTTAATTCAGCAAATATGGCGCTTGCTGATATAGAGACAGTGCCTTGTGAGTTTTACCAACATATTGACTGCTACTCATCAGCAGATGCAGTTGTCACATTTGAGCCGAACAAAACCAAACTCGTCGAGCGGGGCGGTATCGTGCTGTTTGACTCCAGTAGCATTATCGGTCGCATCATAGATGTACTTGTTGTCAGAACAGAAGTCATGCCGATCTATGCACCAGTAATCGAGGAACTGGTGGATGGGTATTTTGAAGGGCTACAAGCATTTACACTGAATACACCGCAAGTATATCCTATCTTGCAAGACCGAACCGGACTGACAAAAGAAGAGCTGGAGTTATCATATAAAGGTATCCTTATGCCGGCAAGATCACGCAATATAGAGCTATTTAAAAGTAACGAGCTGCAGGAACAAACGCTGTCACTACTGGACATCATGCTGGAAAGAGAATTGCTAAAGAAACCTGTCGATATTACCACCTTGTTTAATTCAGACTACGTGGCTGGATAGTTATATGCGAAACATCAGAATTATCCCGCTGCGTTCATGGTTACCCCTGCTGGTACCAGCCTTATTCATGCTACTTGCCATTGTTTTCCTGTTTAGTACACAAAAAGGATATGAACAGGATCTCTATGACCGAAGTGTAATTGATATCAAGCAAGACCTTTCAGAACTCTCCCGCCAGATCATGCAGAACCTGATTGTTGGTGACATGCGTGAGGCAGATCGCTTGTTAACACGTAAGGGCGCAAGGACAAACTACAGCCTGCTAATAGCCGTAAATACCGATGGGTTCATCTATTCCAGTACGAACAAAGGCCACATTGATAAACGGGCAAAGGACATCATTGATTTGTTCGATGCGATGACATTCAGAGAATCACTGAGAGAGCTTAAAACTTCGCTCATCGTTGATGAACAGCAACATCTGATACTGGCCTATCAACCATTGGTATCCGTACGAACACCAGAGCAGGTTGATCAGCAGAAATACGGCGGGCTGTTTCTTGTCTACGATATCAGCCTGCCAATCTCTTCAATCTGGCAAAACGCCTGGAATACATTGCAACTGGCCATGCTGGGATGCCTCTTCACTGCTGTATTTTTTTACGTATTCCTGAGTCGCTTTATTAATCAGCCACTGGATTATCTGAGCAGGATCACGCGCCGCATTGCCGATGGTGAACTGGGAATAGAAAGCACCATGCAAGGACGAGGTGAATTCAGGGAATTGAATGACTCTATCAACGCCATGAGTACTCGTTTACAAACCAATGTCAATGAGTTGGAGGAAAGTGAACAGCAAATACAGGAAATACTCTGGGCATCAAACGTTGGAATCTGGATTTACGATGTTGCCAATAGTCAGTTCATCGTCAACCACCGCTGGGCAGAATTCCTCGGCTATAACGAGCATGAGTTGCAACTGCACACTGTTGATGACTTCACTGCCTTGTTAAATCCCTACGAGAAGGACGACATACTGCTGGGACTTGAGAACACTGTAAATGGCAATACACGCAATCTCGAGCTGGAAATGCGGTTGCGGACCAGGCAAGCTGGCTGGATCTGGGTCAAGATGCGCGGACGTATCGTTCAGAGGGATACCAATGACAGGGCGAAACGTATCTCCGGGACCATCACCGATATTAGCAAGCGCAAGCAAGCGGAAGCAGATATGATCATTCGTGACCGCTCACTGGAACTAATGCATGAGGGCGTGTTTATTACCGATGCCACTCTGCCTGATCTGCCTATCGTTTATGTTAACGAACAGGCAGCTAAAATTACCGGTTATAACAAGACTGATTTCCTCGGCAATAACTGTCGCTTCCTGCAAGGCAAAGATAGCGACCAGGAGGGCATAGAAACACTCCGACAGGCAATGAAAAAGCAGGAAGAGTGTACCGTGCGCATACGCAATTATCGCAAGGATGGCACGCTGTTCTGGAACGAGTTATCCATATCGCCAGTAACCAATTCCGAGGGTGAATTAACACATTACGTTGGCACGCTGAACGATATTACCGAAAGAAAACTGGCAGAGGAACGCATGAACATCCTGCGCCGGGCAATGGAGTCAACGGATTCGCCGATGATCATTGTCGACAGGAACCTCATGATTGAATACGTTAATCCTGCCTTCCTTGATACCATGGGCTATGACAAGGAACAGTTATTAGGCCGCAACCATCATTTCCTGCGTTCCAGCACGGTATCGGAACATAACTACAAAAAGGTCTGGGAGAAAGTCATACAGGATGGTATCTGGAAAGGAACATTCCAGAACAAACGCGGTGATGGCAGCCAGTTTACTGATAAATGCCTTATTTCAGCTGTTGAAGACAATAATAATGTAGTTACGCATTTTATCTGTATCCATGAAGACATAACGCGCGAACACGAACTCAACCTGCAGCTAAGCTACGAGGCGACCCATGACAGGCTGACAGACTTAATCAACCGCGGAGAATTTGAACGCCGAGCCTCTAGACTGATTGATAGTATTTCTCTAACCGATGAACATGCCATGTGTTTTATGGATATGGACCAGTTCAAAATTATTAATGATAGCTGCGGGCATACCGCAGGCGATGAATTGCTAAGACAAGTTGGTCGTTTGCTGAAATCTGTAACGCGTAAACGAGACACCGTGGCACGACTTGGTGGTGACGAATTCGCTGTACTCATGGAGCATTGTTCCATTGAACAGGCGCACCGCGTGGCGAATGACATACTCAATGCAATCCAGGATTTTACCTTTGTATGGGAAGACCGTTCGTTCAAACTGGGTATTAGTATTGGTCTGGTCAAAATAGACAACAATATCAATCAGCTTGAACAATTAATGAAGCAGGGCGATACAGCCTGTTACATGGCCAAGGACCTTGGGCGCAACCGCATTCATATCTACTACACTCATGATACCGAGATCGCTATGCGTGAAGGTGAAATGCAATGGGTTGAACGGATTTACAGGGCATTGGAAACAGACCAGTTCTGTTTCTTCGCACAGCCGGTTATGACAACGAAAACCGGGGCTATAGAACATTATGAACTGTTGTTACGAATGATTGGTACAGACAATACCATGATACCTCCGGGGGCATTCCTGCCAGCTGCAGAACGTTACAACATTATTGCCAAGGTTGACCAGTGGGTCATTGACCATATTATTGATGTGCTGGTTAATCACAATAATTTTATGGACAGGATTGACTGCATATCGATCAACCTGTCTGGCCAGTCACTGGGTGACAGTAATTTTATTGAACACCTTCGTAACAAGTTACTCGCAAACAAAACGTACACCAGGAAGTTATGTTTCGAGATAACTGAAACATCAGCAATCTCTAATCTGCAGGTTGCAAGTGATTTTATTCAGCAAATGCGACAACTTGGCTGTCGCTTCTCACTTGATGATTTTGGCAGCGGTTTGTCCTCGTTTGCGTATCTAAAACAGTTACCAGTGGACTATCTCAAAATCGACGGAATGTTTGTTAAGGATATTTTTAATGACAAGATTGATCTCGCGATGGTCAGGTCAATGCATGAGATTGGCGAGGTCATGGGTATGGCGACTATCGCCGAGTTTGTTGAAAATGAAAACATACTGTCGTTATTGAAGGAAATAGGCGTCGATTATTTACAAGGCCATGCAATCGCTAAACCAAGGCCATTACTGGACATACTGGGCGACAAAGAGAACAAGGTTATCAAACTACGGCCATAATATTTTTTGCCAATTAACGCGCTTTTTAGGGAATTGCAGTTAAAAACACGCGTAATTTCGGGTACATTAAATTTTTGTATACATCACTAAACCGTTATGAGTAGCAACAGTAATGTCGCCGAAGCAAACTTTGACTCCGGCAAGAACCAGGATCTTAGGAAAACCCACTTACACCCTGATTTCTGGTATCCGGTGAGCCAGGCCAGCAAGTTGAAAAAGAACAAACCACTGGGTGTTCAATTTGCTGGCGAGCCGATAGTGTTGGTCAGGACTGAATCCAATTCGGTCTTTGCGCTGGAAGATCGTTGTGCACATCGGCAGGTGCCGCTTTCTGTTGGCGAAGTCAAGGGTGAACTACTACGCTGTAGTTATCATTGTTGGACTTACGACAAGTCCGGCAGCTGTGTGAACGTACCTTACCTTGATAAGGACAAACAGCTACCAACAGGCGTGCGTAGCTATCCCTGCAAGGAAGAGTACGGACTCATCTTTATATTCCCGGGTGATGCCACCAAGGCCGACAGTGTACCCATGCCGAATATACCCGACTGGCATCGTAGCGATTATAAAACCCGTTACCTC
>JAAUYM010040233.1_pt1 | contig 48289 bp, 72 predicted proteins | sample 7278001 | NCBI WGS metagenome assembly JAAUYM01 (sample SAMN14350224, study PRJNA611818) | marine sediment metagenome | isolation source: surface marine sediment (1.8m) | place: French Polynesia: Moorea | collected 2018-08
GATCCAAAGCTTTGCATGTTCATCCATTTGCGCCTTTTCTTCTGGCGTAATGCCGCCTTCTGCGCGTGTTTTTGTTCGAATGATTTTGGTCATCTGGTCCTCAATTCATGCCTGCGCGTTTGTGTTCTTGTTCGCAAAGATCATCCGCGCCGTTTTCAATCCATTTGGCGGCATCAAGCAGAATGTTGGCCGCGTCTTTAGGGAGAGCGTTTGCCCGTGAGCGCAGTTGATTGCATTGCTGCATTAGAAACGCTCTGACGTTTTCCGGGTGCTTGTAGAGTACGGTTTCATCATTGGTCATTTGCTTCACCATTCTGCTTGCACGTAGATGTCAAAACCTTCGTCACTGACTTGCTCGCTAAGCCAGTGCGCAAGGCGGCAGCTTGGATCTGCCTCTTCGATCTTGACGACAATTGCGGTCTGTGAGGGGTAAAGCAGGCTGCGTTCTTCCACGATATCGACAACGGTAATATCGCCCCAATTGACGGCCCCAAAATCTTCGTCTTTCATCGTGAGCGCCTCTTCAATGAGAGCGTCAATACGATCCTCAAGACGGCGGGCTGTTTCGTAGTCCATGCCTGCCTCACTCATCGCGCCACGCTCCAAAAGTCAGCTTCTCTGCGTCTTTGTTCAGGCCGCTCAAGGCCCAAATCATCAGCACATAAATGCTGAGGCAAAAGACAAAGGTGAAAGCGAAAGAGGCGAGAAAGGGGGTCATGCCGCCTCCTCCTGCTCTGTCACTTCATTGGTAATGTCCCAAGCGTGCACCTTGCCGCGTGTGCCCCGCTCAAACTGAATGAGCGATACGAACTCGCCCAAAAACTGACCATCAGCTACGTCTTTGATGATCGTGTCATGATCGCAAAACTGATCGTCACTCAGTTCAGGGGAATAAAGATCGCCATCAAGGCGCATGATCACTTGGAAGAATGTCTCTGGCATCGGTTGACCCTTTCGAACGTTAGGGTCATAGTAACCGCAATTGCGGCGATGTCAACAAAAAATAAACGCAATTACGGTTTTCTTTACGGCACAATCAATAGTTATTTCGTTACATTGTTAAGCTTGATTTTTTTGCACAAACTTAATATAGGTTATTGACATACCCTCAATTGCGGTTAATATGGACTCATTATGGAAGAGCATCAGCGTCAAGAAATCCTGTCCTTGGTTGCCCAAGCCTGCAAAGCGCGTGGCGTAAGTGAATTCCGCTTAGCGTCGATCTTCGGCCACGGGACAATCATCAAAACAATTCGGAGTGGACCATTTGGCCCGCACCCTAAAACTCTTGCCAAATTTGAAGCGTTCTTGCGCGAGCAGATTAAACAAGGGGATGGGGGAACGAGTAATGCGGCGTAACCTCGTTTCCCCTCATGCGCGCAAGAGACAGCCGCGCATATTCAACCGTCAAAACCTGACCAAGCTGGCACTTGTTCAGGCTGACGAAAAATTAACAGTCCTCCCCGGAGAGCATTGCAGTCTTTTGCTCTCTCACTGGCCGGGGCAAGCGAAAACTTTCTCCGGCCTTTTTTCTTCTGATCCGTAACGTTCTCCGAAACTGCGTTCCTGACAATTCTCAATTTAGGTCAGGCGGAGTTCGGAAACATGAAATTATTCTTTAAGCACAGGACCAAAAGAAAGATGAGCACAGCAGTCAGAATGCAGGAAATGGTTCAATTTATCGGACGGCCTCCGTCTGGTGGTGAACATATCTCATTTCAGATCAAGCGTGCGCGCTACCAGCGCGCCAGAAAGCTTGAGAGCATGGGTTATGAAAATGGCCTAAGTCTCTCAAAAACTACGCAATACTGGTATAATTATAAAACTCCCATCATTCAGGAACATTACGAAGCGGCGGAAGCGCTGATGAATGCGCCTGAAATCAAGGCTGCGCGACATGAATTCAGAGAACTCGAAGAACAAATCAACCAGCTCGAAGCGGCCTCTTCTGTTGGGGATGAGGACTTTTATCGCCCGACGATTAATGCAATGCGCACGATGGCTCGGCTCGCGAGCATCGTAGCGCCGTGGGTCTCGGAGGACGAGACCAGATGACAAAAATTATTTCATTTGATCCAGGTATAAATGGAGCGTTCGCTGTGCTGACAACTGGCGGCGCGCTCATTGACTGCGGCGACCTCCCCATTGTTGGCGTTGGCAAAAAAGCAACGCTTAACATTCCCGAGATTGCGGAAATTGTACGCGAATGGAATTGCTCTGAGAGTGTCATTGAACAGGTTGGTGCCATGCCGGGGCAGGGTGTTTCATCCATGTTCCGGTTTGGTGAAGCTTATGGGATGCTTCAAGGCGTTCTAGGGTCTCTTTCTATTCCGATCACACGCATTCGACCTGTTGAATGGAAGCGCTACCACAGGATTACAGGCAAGGGATCTGATGGTGCCGAACAGGCGAGGCAAAAGGTCATTGATCGTTTCACCAAGCACCACGGTCTTTTTGCTCGCAAGAAAGATCATGGCCGTGCTGATGCGTGCCTAATTGGTCTTTATTATCTGACAACACGCCTGGAGATGGCAGCATGAACCCGTTTGAGCAACACGGGTTAGCGCACCTGTCCGTCAGTCAATTGAATCTTTGGGCAAACGCACCCGGTGTTTATGTCATGGAGCGCCTTTTAAAGCGCTCTGCCCCTGTTGGTGCTGCGGCCCATCGAGGCACGGCCGTTGAAGCTGGCGTTGAACACGGCCTCATGACCGGCGAGGATTTGAATGCTTGTATTGATATTGCCAACGCTGTTTTTACAGAGAGAACAGCACTGACAACCGATCCTCGTAAGGACAAAGAGCGTGCCGGCATTCCTGGAATGGTTGAACAGGCTCTAGACGTATTGCTCCAATGGGGAAGGCCAACAGACTGTCAAAAGAAAGTTGAGTGGCAGATTGAAGGTGTTGAGGTCCCTGTTATTGGCTACCTCGATTTTCGATACGATCAGCACGGTTTGATTTTTGATTTAAAAACCGCGCACACAATCAGCAACACAATCAAAACACCTCATGCACGACAAGTCGCAAGCTATATCGGGCGCGGCTCAAACATTCGAGGTGGCCTTGTCTATTGCACGCCTAAAAAGGCCCATGTGTTGCAGCTCGAAAACCCGGACGAACACATCAGGGCGCTTGAGAATATTGCGCATTCACTGCGCTCCTTTCTCGCGCTCTCAAAAGACGCAGAAGAGCTTGCATCGCTTCTGAGCGTCGACACTGACAGTTTTTATCTCGCACATCCGAAAGCGCGTCAGAACGCCTTTCAAACGTTCGGGGTTTAGTTTCACCACGCGGTGAAAAGCGCGAGGCTGGCTAAACAGTCTCACAACGTAGCACTAAAGGAAAAAAGCTATGGGTGTTTTTGGTCTGAATGTTGGATCCGGCGAGTTTCTGCCACAAATCCGCATCAATGGGAAAGACGGTGGTGTTCAGCGCACCACTTACGAAGGCGGTGAAAAAGGTCTTGAAATTATTGAAAATTTCGTTGCCCTTTTTGACTTCGCCACGCTGCAAACCGGCTGGATGTATTTTGGCGCAGACAAGGTTGATTTGCGCATGGTGGCGCTTGGCGACCCGCTCCCAGACTCTCCAGGCGAAGACTATAAGCAGGGTATCCGCATGGTTGTCATGTTGCCCGGTGAACTTGGTTGCCACGAGATTGCGACATCCGCCAACGGGGTCTTGAACGCTCTTGGTGGTCTTTACGAGACAGTCCAGGCAGCACCGGAGCACGGGCAAGGTCTCGTGCCGGTTGTCGCTATTACGCATTTCGATATTGAAAAAACGAAACGCGGAACGCGCGCTGTTCCAGTCTTCAATATTGTTGAATGGAAATCGCGTCCGGCTGAGATTGAAGCTCATAAGGCAGTTTCTAAACCGCGTGCGGCAATGCCTCAGCAAGCGGTTCAGCAGCCTACTCAGCAGGCAGCAACGCCACCGTCGACAGGATCCACGCAAATGGTCCCGCCGACGGCTTCAACACCCTCACAGCCGCAGTCTTACGACTTCGGATAAATGAAGAAATCAGTGGGCGCGCGGCCACGTGCCCACTGACACCCCATTTCAATGAGGGTCAACGATGACAATAGAAGCACCGGACATTTTCGGCAATTCGTCGCAGTATGCCGATACTTATCGCAAAGTCGGCCTTGCCGTTGTTCCGGCGAAAGATAAACACCCGATTGAAGGGTGGAGAGACAAGCTTCACGGGATTACCGATTTCACACATGAACGTTGGTATGGTGAAAACGGAACACACCTCAAGAATTTCCAGATGGGCTTTATCTGCGGCGCTGCATTTAATGGCGACGAATGGAGCTTGTTGGTTGTTGACCTAGACGAAAAACCGCACGTCTCCGGCCTTGCAACATGGCACCAATGGCTGGAAGTCCACAACAATGGCCTAGAGCCGGAAACGTGGACAGTCAAAACGGGCAGCGGCGGCACACACCTTTATTTCAAGTATCCTAAAACCCTCACAATCACCAACACACAATCAACATTTCCAGGCATCGATATCAGGGCACAAGGCGGGTTTATCGTCGCCCCTCCGTCGCGACATCCAAAGACTAAAAAGCAATACGAATGGGAATCAGCTCCGTGGGATTGCGATATTGAAATCGCCCCGGATTGGCTGATGGAATTGCTTGGTGCTCAAGAAGCAAATGAATTTGATCAGAAGGCGTTAGAGCCAAAAGTTAAAATAGACACGCCCTTAAATAGCACGGATGCGTTCGGCCACATGGTGGACGGTCGAGATGCTTATATGCGCGATGTTGTTTGGGCTGTTGTTGTCGATTGGTATCGAGATTGCCCCATGCCACCGTCTGAATCTGAAATTCAGGCCAAGATGGCAGAGTCTTATAAACATTATGAGCAACGGGTCAGGCCACAAAGTGCACTGAATACGCTGGAAGACGAGGGGCGCGGCTGGACGGCTTTCCAGGAAAAGTTTCGTTACGCAATGGGGCAATGGGACGGCAAGGTCGCCGCGTCCGCTGCGATCCAGCCTAAAAAAAACGATAAGCCGATCCAGGTCAAGAATATCCAGGACACGATCGATTATTGGCGAGGTGAAGCCAATTCGGAAAACGATCCGTTGCCTGCGCCACCATCCGGGGTCCTCGAAGATGACGGCACCTTTAAAGCTTTGAACCTTCTGGAAATGGATAGCATGCCGGACCCCGAATGGGTGATTGATAATTTCATCCAGGACAAGGTTCTGTCATTCCTTTACGGCGCGCCCGGAACCGGCAAGAGCTTTGTCGCCCTCGACATGGCGTTGCATATCGCTCACGGATGCCGCGACTGGCACGGCTATAAAATAAAGCCGGGGGGTGCCCTTTACGTCGCCGGTGAAGGCGTTTCCGGATATAAGCTGCGCTCCAAGGCATGGCACATCAAGCATGGCATCGAGATCGACGCTGAAACGCCATTCCGGTTGATCGGTTGCCCCGTCAACATGATCAATCAGGAAGAAGTCGCCCGCCTGATGGCCACGATCCGAAAGCATCTTGAAAATACGAGTTTTGTCGTCATCGACACGCTCGCGCGCTGCGCAGTTGGCGCTGAAGAAAACTCCGGCACCGAAATGGGAATTTTCATTGGCGAGTGCGAGCGCCTTGCCCGTGAGATCAATGGCGCTGTTCTGGTGGTTCACCACAGCGGCAAGGACACGGACAGGGGCATGCGTGGATCAAGCGCCTTGAAAGGCAGCGGGCAGGCCACGCTCAAGCTCACAGGCGACACGAGCCTGATGCAGCTGGTGACCGAAAAGCAGAAAGATGGCACACCGGAACCACCGCTTGTGATCAAGACAGAGACCATCAAATGGATGAGCGGCTTTGAGCCGAAAAGCAGTCTGGTGATCGATGCGACACAGGAAAGTGTCGCGCACGATACAAATCTGGATCTGCCATCAAGGCAGGTGCTCCAAGATGTTCTGAACGAGATCGACAAAGCATTCAAAGAGGGCCTTGGGTGGTCCGTTCATCCGCAATCCCGCAAGACTGGTCGGTACGTCATTTTCAACATGCAGCAGCGCTGGAACATAGAGAAGTCGACAGCCGAATATCTGATCGATCACTGGCTGGCCAATCAGACTCTGAAGTGCGTCAAACCATCCGAACGGGGTGGTGAGCAACTTCAGAAAATAGGGTCACTATAGGTAGAAGTAACAATATGCAGTAAGCGTGCAGTAAGCAAGTTTCCTTACTGCAAAATGCAGTAAGCAAATCGAGGTAAGCCAATGAAATATATGACTAAATCCCGTTGCAGTAAGCTTACTGGCAGTAAGCGCAGTAAGGGGGTCGTAAGTCATTGATTTCATTGTGCAGCAAGAAGCAGCAAGAAGCTACCCTCTACGAGGGCAGAGCGCTTACTCAAAGCGCGCTCTGCCAAGGGATTGTGAAAAATAACAATACGTACGCAAAAACACGTAAAATGAGAGAAACCTGAAATGGCGGCTTATCTTGTTCTGGAATACACAACCGAGCACCCTTCAAAAGTTTTTAGAAGAGGGGTGTGCGCAGGTGTGCACACCCCTCTTCGTCAGGATGGGCATTACTTTGATTTGGCCATTGCTGAAGGAGTCGCAGACCTATGGCAAAAAGATCCTGTTGTTGAAGGGTCGAAAATTGCTGTCGTTGAAATTCTCCCCAATGGTGGCGACCAATGACCTTTGACTTCAACACAGCAAAAGTCACCCGGATTGACCCGAATGAATTGGCAAGGCGTGCGACCCTGGCGCTCAACAGGGTCGACGCCATTGCGCGGGAGATGGAGCGCAAATGGGGCTATGGCCGTCTCATGGCATTGGTGCCTGATGAATTGGCTCTGCGCTTCTGGTCGCAGCACGACAAAATGAAAGCCGCGTTGCAATCGGGTGATCAGAAAGAGGCCCACCTGCAATGTGACCGAATGGCCAATGCATGGCGCGCTCTTGATGGCGCTGCCACACAGGCAGGCCACGAGCCTATTTCTCCGACAATCTTCGAGGCTGGTCTGTCGGACGGAACCGTTATCGGCGTGGTGGCTGATGAGGACGCAGCTTTGGCTGCGGATCCTGCGGGCCGAAAAATGCAGATCTACACCATGAAGGAAATCGCCAGATTGCTTGAGGGCTTCCCGGCGATTGCAAAACTCAAATCAGAATTTCCGGGCGCAACAGTTACCGGTGCTCGGGAAAGCATGCCGCCATCAGTAACATGGTTGTCGGCAAACCCGGAAGATGAGCTTCCGTTTTAACCCCTCTTGCTGGCACAGGAGACCACAACAATGGGATACGTGATCAAACTTAAAAACGAGCAACTGACACTGCGCGAAGCATCTGAGCGGTTCAATATCCCGCCGAATGTTCTGACCTGGAGACTGGCGCAAGGTTGGAGCAATTCGCAGGTGCTCAGAGAGCCGGAGCTGTTGATTTATTACCAGGGCAAGGTCTGGACACCGCGCATGTTGTCCGAAGTTTGCGGCGTCAATTCCCATCAGCTTATCAGGCGATACAACGCGGGTATGCGTGGTGAGGATCTTGTCAAAAGCCCGGATTCAGTTCTGGGAAGAAAAATCGAAACAGACAACGGTGAGATGGCGGCGGAAGTTATTCGAGAACGCATGAAGGCTGATTGCGATGAGCATTTGCAACGTCTGCGTGATTTTCATCCAGAGCTTGAGCGTTCGCCTGCAAAAGTTTCGCACTCAGCCAACGGCAACATCAACGCAGGTCGTTTGATGGCGGCATCAAACACAACAGTGCGGCAGTACAACCGCATGTAACCCAGGACAAGAGACATGAACGAGACAGCCAAACCGCATCTGAAAGTATCGACAGACATTCCGGCACCCTCGCTTGAGCAACTGGAAGAGGAGCTAAAGATCGTGGTGGACACCAATCAGGCGGCAAGTCTTGAGCTTGAGGACTTTGCCAGCCGCACGGAGCGGACCCGCAATTCCTTCAAGCATGCCCGCGAATATGCCCGTGAAGAGCTTCGTATCCTGCGTGAGGATTATGAGAAGATCGCGGCAGACATTGCGGACTGTGAGGAAACGATAGCGATGTACGACCGGGGCTTGTCTGGCGAAAGGGAAATTATCGATGGGTAGACCACGCAAAGAGGGTGAGCGCTATGCCTGTGGTAAATTGAAGCCGCAAAAGGCTCGACCGAGGACAGAGCAGGAAGAAGTATGGAGTTATGAGGTTAGCCGACGGCGCGTCGCAATGGCTGGAACGGTTCAAGCATTTTTGTTTCATCGTAAAGAGCTTACACGTGAACAGTTTGAAACAGCCAATTGGTATGAATTGGAGCTAGCTGCTTGCCGACATACTCTAAAGATCCCAGGTGGAGTGCAAGCGATTAGCTGGTGGGAGATTGACCGATGGCCAGTTGAGAAAATCGGCAAGCTTACTGAAGCGTCTCTGGAGCAATTTAGAAAGCTGACCAAGGTTCTTGATAAGGCTCAAAAACAAGCTCTTGCAATGATTGAGTGTCAGGTCTTTGACGATCGACTGCTTGCCACTCTTCGAAGCGCCCTTGACGTTATTTCGAATTATAGAGCAAGGGGTTTTGTTGATGAATGCGCTTAACAAACTCATTACCGTCGATGACGCAGAGCGCCGCATTTTGCGTGCGTGCAAGACTGTCAGGGCTGTTCCTGATCAAGAGCAGCGGTTTTTGCGTTATCAAGGTCCTGGCTATGTAAGGTCAATTGTTCAAGAGTTTTGGGACGCTTACAATTCCAGTGAAGTCAAAAACAGGTTCCAGCCAACTCCATTTGACATAAGTGACATGCTTGTTGCGTTGTCGTGGGCCAACATTCTTGAAAAGGGAGAGTGGAATTATATCTGGTGGCGCTCTTTTGATCTGTCTTTTGGAGTGATTGCCGGACGTATTGGAAGATCTGATGAAACGGCTCGCAGGCGGTATCGCGATGCAATTTTGAAGGTGTGGTATGAGGCTAACCAAAAAACGGCGGCATAACGACTATTCAGAGCAAAACTGCATTGTCGAAAACCTAAATCTTGATAATGCGCTCTGGCGGATCAATTGGAAAAAACTGGGGCTGCAATATTGTGGCGTCTACGTGATCACAACAGATAGTTTGTATCCCTGCAAAATTGGCATTTCACAGAATCCGGCAAAACGCGTGGCAAGTTTGCAAACAGCGCATTGGCGGCAAGTTCAGATTACGGAATATCGGTGGTGCAATAACGTTTGTGAGGCAAAGAAAATAGAAGCGGCTGCGCATAATCACTTATCAGGGAAAAAGCTTTTAGGAGAGTGGTTTGATGTGCGCCCACAAGAGGCGCTTGAGGCGATAGAATGGGCTTCTGTTATGGAAAATATAGAAGTCAACAACGGCATCCCGGAAGCGGCAAGGAAGATTGTAGATGAGCATGCAGGCAATGCTCTTGGTGGGCTTGTGAGCGCAGAAAATGAAAAATTGTGGAAATGGAACAACTTATAACTTGGCATGCGTGGCATGACAGGCCATAATGCATATTAGGCGTTGGAAGTCCGCCTGCGACACCATTTTGAACCCATCGGTCCCCACACCGGTGGGTTTTTTTGTTTGGGGTATCGTCATGCCTGATCTCGGTTTGAGCTTGTCAATCGGTGGGGCGAAGACCACGCCGCACGGGTCGCCAGGAACTTTGACAATCGGCAATGACGGGACGAATTTCGGGTTTTCTCAAGGGGCGTACGGGGCTGTTACACCAACCAGCATCGGTGGACTTGCTGTCAATGCTATGGCGGTTGATCAATCTGATTTGTTCGTCATTCAGTTTGCGGGCAATGCGCAGATTTCAGGCGTTTCAAGCATCGGAATTATCTTTCCAGGGTATGTCCCAACCCTTTATGCGGTCAATTGGAACGGCGCGAATACACGGTATCAGGCGACATTTGCAGGGTTGACCACCTATTTTACGGCGCAAGATGGCAACACAATCCCATTTAACTACTTGGCATGAAAAAAGCACCTGACCTTGTCAAATACGTCCAAGTCAAGGGCCGATGGATGCTGCATGAACCTGATGGGCTGGTTTCAATAGACTGCCCGCTGAAAGGCTACGAGACAGAGCTTGAAGCTATACTCAGAGTACGCCAGATCAACAGACAGCGTAAGGGATTGCCGTCAGATGACACATATCAACGCTGAAGAGCAGATGATGCAGCCAATTGACCGGCTGGTGGCAGCAGTTGTGGCGTCTTCCGTAGACCCGTTTTTCTATGTGGCCAAACAAGCCGTAAAGGACAGTTATCCGGATGCTGCCCTTGTTGAAGTTGCTGACAATACGGTCGTGATTGTGAGTGAAGACACGGAAACAGTCATTCGGGTGCAAGTGAAAGCCGGTGAGTAAAGCCTCATTGGGATTAGGGATTAACAGGTAGAAAGAACCATGCCAGCTTATGTTGAACAAGGCTTTTACGCCCCGACCGCTGAAAAGCAGGTCTTTGCCTCTCACGATTGCGTTTCCTACACGCTGACAAGTGCCGCAGACGGGACACTGTTGACGGGGACAGGAGATGTCCTTGTCATAACATCTGATGCCAACGGATATTTCTACGTTTCCCAAAGCGCAACAGACAAAGCTGCCGTTGGTAAAATACACCGCATCGCATCAGGTATCCGCCGGGAAATCGGCATTCCTGCTAATGTAACGCATATTTCGTGGATTGAAGGCTGATGCCTGGAGGCCGTCCCACCATCTACACAGATGAGCTTGCAACGACGATCTTTAGTCGGTTGGCCGATGGCGAAAGTTTGCGGTCGATCTGCCGTGATAAGGACATGCCGGACCGATCAACCGTGTTTAAGTGGGTGTTTGAAAACGAAGAGTTTTCCCGCCAATACGATAAAGCCCGTGAGATACAGGGCGAGGCTTTAGCCGACGATTTGGTTGATATCGCGGACGACGGGTCTAACGACTGGATGCTAAAAAACGACCCGGAAAATCCCGGCTACGCGGTCAATGGTGAGGCAATCCAGCGTTCAAGGCTTCGTGTTGACGCACGCAAATGGGCCGCATCGAAACTCCGACCTAAGAAATATGGCGACAAACTGGCGCTTGGTGGTGATCCTGAAGGCGTTCCTATCACAGTCGCCACGGATCGCGATACAGCTAAGGCCATCGCCTCTCTGTTGCGCAAAGGGGCGCTTCCGGTGGGAGATCAGGAGTAAGGCTCCATCCTGTGCAATAAAGCGCGGGAAGCAAGCGCCGCTTCTTGATCCGCGCCTTTTACGTGAAAAAAGGGGTTGAATTGAGCGTTGCAGCAGATCTTGACAGCCTTGAGGCCCTGATCGGCCGGTTGTCGGCAAAGGATCGGGCTGAGCTTGATAGGCTGGTTGAGCAGGAGCTTTCGCTCCCGTTCATTCCGAACCCTGGACCGCAGACAGAGGCCCTGTATTCTGAGGCGGACATCCTGCTTTATGGTGGGATGGCAGGCGGGGGAAAAACCGCGTTAGAGGTTGGGTGCCCTGCTCTCAACCATCAAGACGGGATTGTGTTTCGCCGTGAGGCAACGCAGCTCGATGGCATTATCAAGTTTGGGTATGAAGTTCTCGGCGGCATCGGTGACTTTAACAAGGTTGAGCGTCAGTGGACGCTGAACGATGGTAGACAGCTTAAATTTGCGGGACTGAAAGAGCCTGACGACTGGCGTAAGCATGCGGGCAACCCTCGCGATTACATGGCGTTTGATGAGGCCGGGGAGTTTCTGCGGGAACAGGTTTTTTCCTTGATCGGGTGGCTTCGAACCACGGTCGAGGGCCAGCGTTGTCGCGTTATCTTGGGATCAAACCCCCCTCGTGGCGGTGATGGGGAATGGTTAATCAGGGAGTTTTCGCCATGGTTAGACCCGGAAAACGGGGTGCGGGCAAAGCCCGGAGAACTCTTGTGGGCTATTTCAGTTGGAGAAGAAACGCAATGGGTAGACGGGCCGGGCGTTTATGAGGTTGGCGGTGAAGAATATGAGGCTCTTTCGCGGACGTTCATTCCAGCATCACTGGATGACAATCCGTATTTAGATAAATCGTACCGCGCACGGCTTCAGGCGCTTCCAGAGCCTTTGCGTAGTCAGCTTCTTTACGGGGATTTTTCGGTCGGTCGTGAAGATCACGAATGGCAGGTCATTCCAACTGACTGGATTGTTCAAGCGCAAAACAGGTGGGCGTCAACGCCTCCTGAAGACACGCCAATGTCTGCGGTTGCCTGTGACGTTGCGCAAGGCGGTCCAGACAAGACACAGATCCAAGCGCGTTACGGGTACTGGTATGGACGTTTTCATTCGCTACCGGGATCTGAAACGCCGGACGGACCATCGGTTGCGGCTGAAATTGTCAAGGTCATGCGAGACAGATGCCGGGTCATCGTCGACGCCGGGGGCGGCTATGGCGGTGATACGCTTACTCAACTGGCCCATGCGGATGTGGATTGCGTGGCTTTCAAGGGGTCTGAGGCGTCAAGGTCAAAGTCACGTGATGGGCTTTATGGATTTAAAAACCTTCGAGCGCAATTTGTCTGGCAGTTTAGAGAAGCGCTAGATCCGGACTATCAAAGTCAGATCGCGCTACCGCCGGACCCGGAGCTAAGGGCTGATCTCGCCGCCTTTCGATATGAGGTCAAGGCGCAAGGTGGTCAAACCATCGTGCAGGTGGGTGATAAGGAAGACATGAAGAAGCGTCTAGGCCGGTCTCCGGATAAGGGCGATACCACCATCATGAATTACGGTTCGCATGCAGGGGGGCTAAAGCGTCCCGCTGCTGCGCGGGAAAAGACCAAAACAAAGGTTCGTGCGCGTCCCAAGCTGACGCAATCCAGCATGAAAGACAGATTAAGAGGGCGTAGGTGATGTCTGGCTTATTTGGCGGGAGCAAAAAAACACCAGAGCCGGAAGCTCCGGCGGAAATGCCGGACGAAGATGATCCGGCAAAAGAGCGGTCCCGTCGCAATCAAATGCGCCGCTTATACGGATCAAGTGGCCGGGCGTCCACGCGCTTGACGGACGTGCCTGGAACATTGGGCCGCGAATATTCACGGAGCACGCTAGGATAATGGCGTTTGATATCCGCACCGACCTGATGGAAATGGACGAACGTATGTTCGCCAAAAAGCAGCAGGTGGACAGTCTCAATCAGGAAATCGCTGATTTCTTTATGCCGGAGCGTGCAAATTTCACGTCGCATATTAGCTGGGGCAGGAACTTTGCCGATCACCTGACAGATTTCTATCCAGTGTTGGTGCGCCGTGAGTTGGGCGATCAAATCGGCGGCATGACGCGCCCCGCAAACAAGCAATGGTTTAAGGCAACCGTTGGCGAAAAGGATGTCATGCGCGATCCGGCGGCGTCTCAGTATCTTGAGGCCATGACGGATATCAATCGGGCCATGCTCTATTCAAGGGATGCTGGCTTTTTGTCTGCGGCTAAGGGAGCTGATCAAGATTTTGCCTGTTTTGGCATGCCGGTCCTTCATGCTGCCTATACCAAGGATCGTTCAAACATCATGTGGCGCAATCACCACCCGCGTGATGTGGCCATTGAAGAAGGCCCGGATGGCAACGTCGATCATCTTCACCGCAAAGTGGATATGACACCGCGCTCTATGCAGTATTGGTTTAAGAAGGTCCCGCCTGCGGTCGAGTCGGCTTTAACATCTGATCCAGATGCCCCGCTAAAATGCCGTCACGTTTTCATTCCGCTGGATAAATACGAACCAAAACGCAAGTTTCCAAGGTGGGCAAAGTGGGCCGATATTTATCTTGGTCCGTCCGGTGAAATCTTACAGGAGCGTCCAAGCCCGACCTTTGATTATGTCTGTCCTCGCTGGCAACGGGTGAGCGGTCATCTTTACGCCTTTTCACCGGCAACCATCATCGCACTGCCGCAAGCGCGCATGATCCAACGCATGATGATGACGTTGATTGAGGCCGGCGAAAAGCAGGTAGACCCGCCTATGGTGGCGACGGAAGACGTGATCAACGGGCCGATTGATCTGTCAGCCGGTGGTGTTACGTACATCGACGCTGAATACGACGAAAAACTTGGATTGGGATTGCGCCCGCTGGATCTTGGCAAGAATGTTCAGCTTGGCGGCCAATTGCTCGAAGACAGTCGCCGTTTGCTGGCGGATGCGTTTTATCTCAATAAGCTGACATTGCCACAAGATCGACAGAAAACAGCTTATGAAACCAGTCAATTGGTTGCCGAGTATATCCGCGCGGCTCTGCCATTGTTTGAGCCGATCGAAAACGAATACACAGGTGCGGTTTTAGAGCTGCAAACAGCAAAAACCATGTGGGCGGGTGGATATGGGCCAATTGATCCGGAAGGCATTCCGGTTGATATGCCGGACAGTCTTTTGGGTCAAACCATTGAGTATGAGTTTAACAACGCTTTGACGGAAGCGCGCAACCGCGAAACCATTAACGGTTACATTGAAAGCGGTCAACTGCTTGCGCAAGCTTCGCAAATTGATCCGGCGATGGTTGGGGAAGTTGATACGCGAACAGCCTTCCGCGATGCCTTTGCCGTTGTGCCTGGAACGCGCGCTGATTGGCTGAATGGCGATTTGGAATCCGGCGTTGCACGGTCCGGAATTGAGCGGATGCAATTGGAACAAGCTGCCTTAACGCAAGCCGGTCAAATGGCCGAGGTTGCGGGCGAGGCTGGCAAGGCAGCGCAAGAGATTGAGGCTGCCATTGAAGGGCTTCCGGTTCAGTGAGTGAGCGCAAGTATCGCCCTTGGCTTCCTGTTGAGACCATTGAAAGCGGTCAAGTACCGGTTACAGATCTTCAGCTTCGTAAATCTGACGTTGTTGCACTCAAGATGTTGAGGGACGGCACAGCGGATCAAGACCAACAAAAAAGGGCCTGGGCAGCGATCCTGCACATATGCGGGTTTCACGACACTGAATTCCTGCCGGATGAGCACGGCGGGGCGCGTGACAGCGCGTTTAAGGGTGGCAAGCGGCACATTTCTTTGCAGCTCGTCAAGCTCACCACTTTAAATTTGAGTTTGTTGACAGGTGAACACAATGAGCGAAGCACAGACACAAGAGCCGAGCGGCGGTCCGGCAGACCCGGCGACAATCGCAACACAGACCGCGCCCGATCCAGTTGAGGGTTCTGACGGTGGCGCGGCGGCTGCACCGGATGCAGGTACGCTCACGGGCGGTGACGCACTGGAGGGTGAGGCTAAGCCGTCGCCAGAAATCGAGCTTGACGCGCTGCGCAAGGCGATTGCCGGGGACAATGATAAGCTTCTCGGGCAACTGAACCGGTATAAATCGGCTGAGGCCATTGGCAAGGCTTTTTCAGACCATAGTGAGAAGGCGCGCGCCAAACAAACGCCCCTGACGCTAGACGACAAAGCGACGGACGACCAGATCAAAGCCTATCGGGATGCGGTAGGCCTTGGCGAGGTCGAAGAGGCGGACAAGTACCCGGTCGGGTTTCGGGAAGGGTTTGAGGCCAGTGAAGCCGACACGGCGCTTCTGGGCACCTTCAAGGATGCTATGAACGCAAAGAACGTGGACCCGCGTTCGGCTGAAGCGGCAATGGAGTGGTATCAGGATTTTGCCGAGCAGGTCGAACAGGACAAGGCCGAACTTATGGCCAAAACGGCGAAGGAAACGCAAGCAACGTTGCGCGCTGAATATGGCGGCGAGTATGACGGCAACATTGCTGCGGGTCAGGAGCTTATCAAAACCCATGTGGGCGAAGATGGCTTCAATGCGATGATGGATATGCGTCTTGAGGATGGGTCACGCCTTCAGGACAACATTGAATTTGTGCGACTGATGGTGCAGATCGGCGGCGATTATTACGGCGGCACCGGCATTGTCAACGGCGATGTGGAATCGACCGCCAAGACGGCTGAGCAGCGCTTGAACGATTTGACGGAATTGCGCCGCACGGACCCGGAAAAGTACAAATCCGACGCGGTTCAAAAGGAAGTTTCAGAGCTGTCTTTGCAGCTTGATAAAATCAACTCCCGGCGCTGATCGGGATTGACGGTCTGGCCGGACGTTAAGCGGCCACCAAAGCGAAGCCTCCCCGCATAGCGGCCCTTCGCCTTTTTAACTGACATGCTTGTGTGATGCCCCTGACGCATTGCTGGCGGCCCTCTGATCTTCAGGGCTTCCCCGCAATGGCACTGCTGACGGCTTCCCTGATCACGGCTGAAACCACACCACACCTGATATACTGAAAGGGGTGACTGATGTCTTATCAGATCACGCAAGAACAGTATCGCCGGGAATGGGTTGTCGCGTTTCAGCGCGGCGAAACCTACCTGAAGGATGCTGTTACCAAAGAAACCATGATCAACGGCCTGACGGCTAACTTTGCCGTTCAAGGCAAGGCGGATCGTATGACGCAGCGCGGGGCCAACGGCTTGATCCCGTCGCGCAACCGCACCGACACGCAGCCAAAGGCAACCTTGGTGGAAAAGCACTCCAAGGAAACTCAGACGGGCTTTAACGTCTTTACCGCATCTGCGGATGTGCGTGAGGCGATGCAAAACGCTGGGGCTCTGACAGCGTCTCGTGAGATCGATTATACGATCATTGAGACACTGGATACGACCACCAACGATTATGCGGGTTCGGCGGCTGCGCTGACCTATGGCAAGGTTGTGGACTTTTTGGCCACGCTGCGCCAAGCCGATGTCACGTCGGCGCAAGGTCTATGCTGCTTGTGGACACCAAAAGCCTGGGCGCGTCTGTTGACCTTCCCGGAGTTCACAAACGCCGATTATGTCCAGACCAAAAAACTGGACGGGCTTGCAGCGGAAGCGCCGGTTATGTGGCTGGGTGCAATGCATATTCACCACACGGGTCTGACGGGCATGGGCACAAATGATGCTTCTTGCTACGGCTTTGCCAAACCATCGGTTGGTCACGCTATTGCGTCCGGTGATATTCAGGTTGCGGCAGGGTATAACGATGAAGACGATTATTCGTATTCACGTCATACCGTTTTTGACGGCGCAACCATCCTTCAATCAAGCGGTGTGCTGCGCTTTAAGCACGACGACAGCGCAGCGTTTAGCTAAGGGGGTGAAAGGATGGCTTATACTCCAAACACACTGAAGCTCATGACGGGCGGACTGTCTGGATCTCACAACGATAAGTGGATCTATGACACCACCGATGCCAACACGGTTTGGCGGGCAACCGGTTACATCTCGGATGCCAAGGCGCGCGGAATGAAGCAAGGCGATGAGGTTACAATCAAAACCCGTGCCTCTCTGCCTACTGGGGCTGTCACGAACATGTATTATACTTGGGTTCTGGTGATTGACGCCAGTGGCGCGGCAGATCTGGTTGATGGTGTCGAGATCCCGGCAACCAACACTTAAGACACTTGGGCCGGGGGCAATGTCTCCCGGCTTTTTCCCTTTACATTTTGGAGTGAAAAACATGCACAAGTTGGCAGGTAGCCGATTTGATCAGGCTGATTTTGCTATTCCGCGATATGCGGCAATGGTCCCAAGCGGAACGACGCTGGAAGATGTATGTCATCCGGAGTTTTGGCAAAACAATCTCAATGTTATGCGTCCTGGCATGCGCATTGATGTCCTATCGGATGATTTTGCACTTGATGCGGAATTGCGCGTGACGACGGTCACGGCCACCACGGCCAATGTGCGTGTGTTGCGTGTTCATTCTGAGGGCGCGGTCAAGCAACCGGTGACATCGGTTGATGACATTTCCGATGTGGTTGTTGGCTGGGGCGGGCCGAAACACAAATTCCGCTTTATCCATGGCGGTCAGGTCATCGAAAAGGGCTTTGCAACAGAGGCCGAGGCCAGAAAAGCGGCGGATGCTTATATTCGTCGGCTGGCCAGCGATGCAGAGCGCGCATCGGGGATCAACAAAATCTCTGAGCTTGCGCAATAAATAGGAAAGTTCATGGCGGATAAACTGTCCATCTACAACCGGGCGGCGCTGCACATTGGTGTGGATCGTCTGCTGACGCTGACCGATGATGTCGAAACCCGGCGTGTATTCGATGGGGCTTGGCCTGAATTGGTCGAGGGGTCAATGCTTGATGGGGATTGGAATTTTGCCAAGGCAACTGTTTCCTTGGCCAAATCCACCACGGCCCCGACGCGTCCCGGCTTTTCGCAAGCCTATGATTATCCGCAGAACTACTTAAGGACGATTGCGGTTGCGGTCGATCCTTACTTTCAGTCGCCCTTTGACGCTTATGTTGATGAGGGTGGCTTTTTGTACTCCGACTTTGAGCCGGTTTATCTGAGATATATTCGAAATGATTTGGTCGGTGACACTGAGATTGATAAGTGGCCAACCAAGTTCGCTCATTATGTGGGTGCTTTGCTGGCGTTTGAAACCGTTGAGCGGATCACGCAAGGCCAAACCAGCAAAAGAGATCTTTTTAATCTGGCTGTGCGTGCTTTGCGTGATGCAAAGTCCGTGGATGCGCGCCAGGAACAGGGCAAGCGCATTGCAACGGGGGCGTGGCTGAGGGCTCGCCGGGGCGGTATGACGGGACTTCAGCGCCAAAACAACACCTTTACGCTTGGGGGCCGCATTGTCACGCAGCCTGGGACGGTTTAAGTGCCAAAGGTCAATGCTCCACTCTATTCGCTAAATGGCGGCGAGGTTGGCAAAGAGGCGCTCGGTCGGTTGGATTTGGAGCGCATGCAATATGCTGGCGCGCTTTATCAAAACTTCATTCCGCGCAAGGCTGGCCAAATGACCATTCGGCCCGGCCTGGAATACATTACCAGCTTCAACCCAACCGGGAATGTAACGTTCCTGTCTTATCCGTTTTCGGACAAAGACACGATTATTCCGGTGTTGAGCGATCAGGAAATGAGGCCTTTGGTCAATGACCAGTTTGTCACCCGGGAAAGTGTTTCGACAATTGTGCAAAATGGTGATTTCACCAGCTTGACCGGGTGGACAGACGCCTCAACCGGTGGGGCCAAAATTGGAATTTTGGACAATAAGCTTCATCTGATCGGCGATCCATTCGGGCGCGCAGCCGCAAAGCAAACAATTACCGTTGCTGCCGGCGATGCTGGAAAAGAGCATTCGTTCTTGATCAAGGTGGATCGCGGTCCGGTCCGGTTCCGACTTGGATCAACCGATAATGAAACAGACCTCTTCCCAAGCGGCCGGGAAGTGGTTTTGGATGACGGCAGTCATTCTATTGCCTTCACCCCTCAAGCAGGGTCCATCTATCTGGAGATTTATAACGAAGAACCGCGTGAAATGTTTGTGGACCAATGTATTGTTGGTCCATCCGGTGTTTTGGCTGTGCCAACACCTTGGACGCAAGACATCTTATCGAGCATTCGTTATCGCGACTCTCTCGATGTTTTGTACGTGTCGTCTGAAACCTTGCAGCAAAGAGAAATCCAGAAACGGTTTACGCGGTCTTGGGGTGTTCAGCGGTACAAGGTCGATAATGGACCGTTTTCGCCTAACATTAGCAAAACCCAAATGAAAACAAGCGGGCTTCGGGGCACAGTAGAGATTGAAACGGACTCGCCTTACTTCTCTCCCGACATGTCAGGCCGTCTGTTCCGGATCTTTTCCGCTGGCCAACTGGTTCAAGACACGTTTAGCGCCCCGAATCAGGAGGGCGATTTTATCCGGATTTCCGGTGTGGATGCGTCAAGAACTTTTCAGCTCACTATCGCCGGGACTTTTGTTGGCACGGTGTTTTTGCAAACGGCGCTGGATGACGGGTCAGGCAATCCGAGCGGCTGGCGCGATTATGCGTCGTATTCATCACCCATTGCAGGGCCAATTACCGACCCAGACGACAATGTCATTAAGTTTTACCGCGCTGTTACACGTGCGGGGTTTTGGACCTCGGGCACGGTAACAGTCACGCTGGATTATCCAGGCGGGGGTCGGGCTGGCACGGCGCGCATGCTGTCTTATGACAATCCAAAGAAGATCTTTGCTGAGGTTCTTGACCGGTTCTATGGCTTAGATTTCACGACAAATTGGGATTACACGACATGGTCGGATGCTGACGGTTATCCGTCTGCGGTCGAGCTTTGGGGCGGGCGGCTTTATTGGTTTCAGGGAAATGAATGTTACGGCTCGGTCCCGGATGCTTTTAAGAACTTCAGCGATGAGGTGGAAGACAGCAGCGCGCCTATTCAAAGATCCTTGGGGGCTGGGGGGCAAACCCGCACGGCCTGGGGCATGGCTCTGCAAAGGCTGATTGTCGGCACCAATGCCGGGGAAATATCGGTTCGGGCAAGTTCATTCGATGAGCCTTTGACGGCGGAAAACTGGTTTCCAATCGAAGCGTCGACAAAAGGCTGTGCCAACGTACAAGCTCTGAAAGCAGACTCAGACGGGTTCTTTGTTCAATCGTCAGGGACAAAGGTCTATCGCATCACATGGGACGCAGCGGGCCAGGATTACGTTCCTGATGACATGATGGAGCTGCATGAAGAGATCTGCGGCGGCTCACCAATCGTTTCCATGGCCACGCAGCGCAACCCGGATACCATGTTCTGGTTTGTTCTGGCTAATGGCGAGGCCCGCGTTTTGACCTATGAAAAACGGCAAAACGTGATTGCATGGTCAAGGTTTGTAACAGACGGCCAAATTGAAGCCGTGACAGGCGTTCGTGGGGCGGGGCGCGATACGGTTTATTTCTACGTTAATCGCAATGGCGATCGGCGGATTGAAAAACTGGCTATGTTTGATGACTGTAAGGGTGGGGCTGTCAATTGTTTGGCAGACAGCTTTACCCGGTTTACGCTGACCAGTCCGCAAACCACCTTTTCCGTACCGCATTTGAACGGACGCCAAGTGCTGGTTTGGGTGGACGGCAAAGCAGTTCATGACCAAGGCAATCTTTATACGGTTGCGAATAATGAGGTGGTTTTGCAGGTCGCGGCGACGGAAGGTGTTGTTATTGGTCTGCCTTATGAAGCGGACTGGCTTTCCACGCAGTTGGCCTATGGTGCGGCTTTGGGAACGGCTATGGGGCAACCTAAGCGGATCAACCGTCTAGGCTTTAATCTTGTGGACTCCATGCTTGACGGTTTGCGCGCCGCCTCTGTTGTCGGGGATATTGATAATGGTGGCTTTGACACGTCTCAGATGTCATCAAAGCTAAAACGGATTGCAACGTCTTACAAGGGCAAGCCGCTGGTTCCAAGCCAGTTGTTTTCCGAGTATCGCGCCAACATGAAAACGATCACCAGCGAATGGGACACCGACAGTCGTGTGTATTTGAATGCACAAGCACCGTACCCGATGACGATTGCAACAATGGTGCTTCAGGCCAAAACAAACGACACGGGATAGCGTGATGTTTGAAGAGGCGCGAGAAGAGGATTTTATTCGGTTCTACAAAGGCGTGTTTCCGGCAACGGACTGGCGCGGCAAGGTTATGCGGCGGGGCCGTTTGGTGGTGGCTGTTGCTGGTATTGTTGAAGATCCAGACGGCACATATTGGGGGTTCTTGGATCTTCCGCCATGGGAGCGCAAGCGCATGGTGTTTCGGGAGTCCAAGCGGTTTTTGGATCAATGCGCTCGTGATGGCATCGATTGCATCCGGACCACATGTGACGACAGCATTGAGCGAGCGGAAATCTTTCTTGAGCGGCTTGGATTCGAGCGTACGGGCCGCACGATAGACAACAAGGCGGAATGGATTTGGCGGGCTTTGCAGCAATAGCAACCATCGTTTCGGCGGTTGGTACAGGGGTTCAGGCGCTTGGCGCGCTTCAGCAAGGGCGGGATCAAAAGGCCGCGTATGAGTTTGAGGCCAAACAGCGCGAGCAGCAAGCAAACGAGTCTCGTGCAGCATCTCAGCGGGAAGCGCAAGCCCGCAACCGCGAAGCTGAGGCTATTTTATCAAGGCAGCGCACAGTTGCAGCGGCAACCAGTGGCGATGTTACAGATCCGTCTGTTTTAGACATTATGGGCGATACGGCAGGTGAGGCAGACCTTGCCCGCCGGACAGAGATCTATCGGGGTGAAAATCGGGCCAGAGGCTACCAGGACGCGGCCAAAGTGGCGCGGATGAATGCAGATCGGGCTATGACCAGCGCTCGTTATCAGGCGCTTGGGGGTGTTTTAGGGGGGGCGTCTTCCATGTTCTCCCGTTTTGGTCAATCGCGTATTCAAAGACAGTCAGCGCCAACGGTAGCGCCGCTTTACGGATAACAAAACACAATGGTTGAAATTCCTTCCTCACGGGCCATCCGGCGGGTGCCGGCGGCGTCGGGTCGTCCATTTGTGCCGGGTCCAAGGGAAAGCGCCGGTCGGGGCATGCAGGCTTTTGGCCAGCAGCTTCAAAGGGCAGGGTATAATTTGCTGGATCTTGCAGATCGGCAGGCAGCAGATACGCAAGCCAAATCCGGCTATGACGCCGCTCTTGAAGCTGAGCGGTTCCGCCGAACGGAAGAAGAGGCATTTAACAAAGCTTTGGACAGCGCGCCTGCTGATGGCATTGGGTTTGCACGTCAGTTTATGGAAGGTCATGAACAGCGCGCCAATGACTTTGTTCAGCGCAATTTTGCGGGCCTGTCGCCGTCACAGGATGCCCGTGCGCGTCAAGGGCTGATGGGGTTTGGAAACCAGCTTTATAAGAAAGCAGACAGCCACGAAAACAAATTGAAGTCGGTCTATTACGATGACACGACCAACACGGAGCTTGGCAACCTTCGAAAGTCAATTGCTGCCAATTCCGGGAATTATGACGATCTGAAAGGCATGGGCGCGGCCATTATTGATCGGGCTGACATGCCTCCGGCCTGGAAAGCAGATCGTCGCCGGGCCTGGGATGCAGATGCGGCTGAAAGCCGTTGGCAATGGGAGTTCAAACAAGATCCGCGCGCCGCTGTCGATGACCTGTCCGGCGGGTCCGGGATGGTTTCGAAAGCGCAGTTGAGCGGCACTGTTCAAGAGCGTGGCGGTTATGCGCTTCAAAGGTTTATGGACAAGGGATATACGCGCGAACAAGCGGCTGGCATTGTTGGTAATTTGATTGCTGAAAGCGGCATGGATCCGTCGGGTGCCGTTGGCGATCAGGGGACGGCCTTTGGTTTGGCGCAATGGCGCAAAGAGCGCTTTGATCGATTGAAGAGCTTTGCCAATCAACAGGGAAAAGACTGGAAAGACTTCGATACGCAGATCGATTTCATTGATTATGAATTGAAGAATTACGAGACAAGCGCCTATCAGAACTTGCAAAACGCGCAAACGGTGGATGAGGCAACGGCTGCCTTTATCGGGTATGAGCGCCCCAAAGGATGGACGGCGAACAATCCGCGCGGCGGGCATGCTTATAAGAAGCGCTTGAGTAATGCCGCTGCCTTTGTTGAGGGGGATGTGTCCGGATCTTGGACGCCATCATCTGAGTATGCGGATATTCCTTATGAACGTCAGCAGAAATTGCTGTCCTATGCCGGACGTGAAATTGCTGGGCAATCCAAGCAGACGCGGGATGAACTTGGGCAGCAAATCCGGCTTGATCCGTTTTCTGTCACCGTTGATGACATTGTTGCTGACAATCGCCTTGAAACCAGTGATCAAAACGCGCTGATTGATTTGCTTGATCGCCAGCAGGGCGAATTTGAAAATGAAAACCGGGCGGCGGATCGGTATCGGGCGGGCGAAGATTTTAATCCGTTTGTCAGCGATGACCGCAAGGATGTTGACCGGATCTACTCGCAATTTACAAGAGATGAGGAAGCGGACGGGCCAATGATGGCGGTTGCGGTCACGGAACGCACCGGCATTGCCCCGCGTCCTGCAATGGAAAGCATTCAAGCGGATGTGCGCTCCGGCGATCCTCAAAAGGCTTATGATGGCGCTGCTCTTTCTAGCGCTCTTCTTCGAACAAGCCCGGTTGCGTTTGAGGGTACGGGCGGGGCTCAAGAGTTGACCAGCTTGGCGCGCAACTTTGACCGCATGTCAAATCTTGGCTATTCCGCTGAGCAAATCGGCAATCGTTTGGTTGAAATGCAGTCACCGGAATGGGCTGCAAAATCTGAGCTGCGGGAAAAAGAGGCCCGTAAACTGGCTTTGGATCTAACGGAAAGCGACATTACAGGCGGCTTTATTGACAATCTTGATCCATTGCAAGGCGATGTGTCATCTCCGGAAATAGGGGCCATTCCAGAACGTGCGCCGATTGTCATGCAAGATGCTATGGAGCTGTTTACGCAAGCCTATGTCCAGACTGGCGATGAAGCTTTGTCGAAAAAGATTATGCAAGACACGATGGGCCAAGCCTATGGTGTGTCGAAGGTATTTGACCGCCGGGTGTATATGCGCTTCCCCCCGGAAAAGACCTATCCGGCAACGTCTGACGGATCGCATGATTACATTCGATCACAAGCTTTGAGCGAGGCACGAGACGCAACGGGCGAAGATCTGGCGGACGAAGACATTGCTTTGGTGGCTTTGGGTGGGGACATTCGGACCGTTGACGATATTCGTCTGATCAAGGCCGGTGTTCAGCCATCGCCGGGCGTTCAGGGGCCGCGTTATTCTCTGGTTGTCAAGCGCGTTGATCCGGAGACAGAGCAAGAATTCTATGAATCTCTTGGGGTGTTTTGGGCTGATTATGAAGCCGGGGAACAGGCGATTAAGGAAGGTCGACAAGCCGATTTCCGCGAGATGCAAGAGGTTGTGGACGATACAAAAGCCCCGCAGGTGAAAGAGCCAACAGACTTGCTGGAACGTCGCGATCAGGCGCTTGAGCAAATGGAAGAAGAGCGGCAGGAAGCAATTGATAATCTCGGCACAAATGATGTGAATGATCGGCAAAGTTTAGATCTTGGTGAAGATACCGATCCTCTGGCAGGGCTGAGCGGTGCGGCGCGGCGTCGAGCAATGCGCCAATTGAGAGGGCGTCAATAATGCCGTTACAGCGCGCAGACACGCCTGAAGTTGTCGGCATTGGTCAAGTTGATCTCAATCCAACAGTGGAAGAAGTTGAGGTAACAGCAGGCCCGGATTTTTTTGCTGAGACTGTTCCTGCTGCATTTCGGCAATCTAATGTCATTGGCTCTTATTTAAATGACGCCACGCGCGGGGTGGATCTTTGGGAGCCTGAGAAAAACGGCACTGTCACTGATCCATGGCCGCAAATTCAAGGCACCAAATACGAGCCGTTGTTTGACCGATTTGCGGAAACCCGCAATCAGGCTGCCATAGATCTGGTCAAGCGCCAGATTGATAGCGAAATGGAAGACCGGAAAACGCTTGAGTCTGCCGGGGCGTTGGGTTTTGTCGCCGATTTGGCCATGCAGTTCACCGATCCGACAATACTAATCCCTGGGGGGACCATCTACCGGGCTGGAAAGTACGGGTTCACTATTGCGCGCTCTGCTGCGAGCGTTGCGGCTGCGACCGCTGCGGGTACGGCGGTGCAGGAAACCATGCTAAATCAGACGCAGCAGGTCAGGACCCCGCTGGAAGGCGCTTTAAACGTCACCGGTGCAACGATTGTCGGCGGTATGTTTGGGGCAGCTGGCGGTGCTATTTTGGGCCGTAAAGCCTTGGCTGACCTTGGCAAAGTCTTGGACGCGGCGGGTGAGCGCACCGGCACTCAGTTTGATGTGCCGGCAGGTGGAGAAGGGCCATCGTCCGGCTCTCCGGCGCCTGGGGGTGCTGCTGCAGCAGAAGAGGTTAAGGCAAGCGATTATCAGCTAGCAGGCAGGGCGGCGCGGGCAACCCAGCAAGTCACGTCAGCGGCCAATTTAAGCTTGAATGCGGATCTGATGACATCCCCGTCCGGAGTGGTGCGTCAAGCCGCTTCACGCATGCTGACGCAGCCTTATTACCTTGAACGTAACATGCGCGGCTTGGGTGAGCTGGCAGTGGAAGACTACGTTGTTCGAGCTGATGCTCTGGCAGCGGGTGCAATTGAAGATGTTAGAAGCCTTTATAGAACGTATCGCAAGTCAGGCGGCCTATTGAAGGAAAATGCGTTTCTGGAAGAGGCTGGGAAGGCCGCACGCAACAATGATCAGGCATTGAATGGCGACCCATATATCAGTCAGGCTGCCGAGCGCTGGCGCAAGGTCACCGATGAAATTAAACGGGAAGCGATCGAGGTTGGCCGCTTGCCGGAAGACATTGCAGCCAAGTTTGCAGACAGTTATTTGCATCGCATGTACAACCGGCAAAAGTTGATTTCGCAGGAGCCGGAGTTCAAACGGGATGTATTGAGGCCATGGGCTGAACAAAAGATTGCCGGCGCCGAGCAAATGGAAACCGATGTCTTAGACAAGCGCACGGCCAATCTCGACCGGGAAATTCAAGACCTTGAAATGCAAAAGCTGCGTAGGTCGTCTGAAGCGGAAGAGCGCGCACGTGGCGGCGAGGCGGTTGATCTTGAAGGTGTGACCGAGCAAGACATTTTAACCGCTGTCAGGGAGGTGCAAACGGCCCGCGTTCCTAAAGTGGAAACTCTAACCAGCTACTTGCGCCGCACTGGCGTTTATGATCCTGACGGTGAGCTGGCAGCGCTTGGAATTACCCCGAGAACCGCCCCCGGTTTTGTACGCAAGATGCGTCGTACATCTATGGACCCGACAGGCGGTGTTGATCTGGATACGGCAGCGCGCATGGCATGGGAAGAAGGTTTTTTGCCCGGCCAGAACCGCCCTGATATTCGCGAGCTTTTGGATGCTTTAGGAGATGATTTTAACAAAACGCGGCTTGTGGTGCGCGAGTCTGATCAGGAGATTGCGCAGCGGATCAACAACATTACCCAGATCGAAGCGGCTCTAAACCGCATGGGCGTTGACATTGACAGTCCTCGTTTTGGCACCACGGAAGATATGAAGAACCTTGTCGGCAAGGTGCGTAAGGAAATGGACGCAAAGGCCGATGCGCGTATTAAGGATCTAAAAGCAAAAATCGCTAATCTTAAAACTGACTATGCCCGACAGCGGGAAGCGTTTTTTGAGGGCGGTGAGCGCACTGAGTATACCAGCCAAATCATTGACAATGTTTTTAACAATATGGTTGGTCGAACCGACATGGCGATGGCCAATGATTTCAAGATTGCGCCCAACAATCGCGGACCGCTCAAAAACAGGCTTTTGGACATTGACGACAACGTTTTAGAGCCGTGGCTTGAAAACAATATTGAGGTCGTCAATCGTCGCTATGCGCGCATGATGTCGGCGGAAATTGAATTAACCCGCAAGTTTGGATCGGCTGATCTGAAAGATTTGATCGGGGACGCCAATTCAGGCATTCGGGGTCAGATTGGTGAAGATTACGACAAGTTGCGGGCCTTAGCTAAGACCGAAAAAGATCTGCGTGCGCTTGACAAGCGGGAAAAGAATGACATCAAAGAAATCCGGGCCGCACGGGATATTTTGCGCGGCATGTACGGGGCTGAATGGGAAAGCGAGCCTTGGGCGCGGGTAATCCGTACTGGTATGATTTGGAACTCTCTACGCGCTATGGGCGGCGTGGTGGTCACGTCCTTGGCGGATGCGGCCCGGCCTTTGATGACACACGGGCTAGGTCCCTATATGCGCTATGGCGTTGCGCCATTGTTCCGGGGACTGAAGGGAATTAAAGCCTCAGCGCAAGAGGGCCGTTATGCAGGTATTGCTGAGATGGTGCTCAATAACCGCATGGCCACTGTTGCAGACCTTGCAAATCCTTATGCACAAAACACCGCCTTTGAAAGGATGATGGATCGGATTACGACCGGGTTCTTCAAATATAACGGCTTTCAGCTTTGGAATGATTGGCAAAAACAGTTTGCTTTTCGGATTACGTCAAACCGCATTTTGGATCTTGCTACAGGCTCAAGAAAAATTTCAAAAAAAGACAGAGACTACCTGTCTATGCTGGGCATGCAGGACGACATGTTGGAGCGCATCGCCGCTCAATATCAAAAATACCACTCTGTTGAGGACGGCGTAAAAATCGCCAATGCGGAGCTGTGGAAAGATGTCAGGGCCGCTCGGACGTTTCAGGCGGGTGCTGTCAAGGATGTCAACGGCACCATCATTACCAAGGGTGTGGGCGACACAGCTTTGTGGATGCGTCATCCGGTTGGGCAAGCCTTGTTGCAGTTTCGCGGGTTTGCGTTGGCAGCTCATCAGCGGGCCATGATCCGGGGGATGCAGGAAGCAGACGCCAATGTTATGGGCGGTCTGGTTGCCATGGCATCGATTGGAATGTTTGTCGAATGGATCAAGGCTTGGGAATCCAATCGGCAAGGGGAGTTACCCGGTTCAGAAAATCCGGGATTTTGGATTGCGGCAGGATTAGACCGAACAGGCGTGTTCCCGCTGATGTTTGAGGCGTTCAACACGTTTGAAAAAACAGGCACCGCACCGGGAATATACACAATTATGCAAATGGGAATTGATCCAGACGAACGCGAAACCGCAGGGCGCTATAAGGTCCGCTCTCCCATTGACGCGCTTGGCGGTCCAAGTATCGGGCTTTTCGCCGACATTCAGCGCGTTCTGGGACTACCTTATAAATATCTGCGCGGCGACGACTTCACGGAAGGTGATGTCAACGCAGCCGCACGGCTCTTGCCGGGGCGGTCCTTGCCAGGCATTCGCTCCGGGCTGGAGTATTTTGCTCTGGAACCCGCACGCGAGGCTGTGTCTCGATGATGTTCTGGGTTTCTATCATCTTTATCGCTTTGGTTCTTCTGATTTGGATCGGCGGCACCTTGATTGAAGGAGGCTATGTGCGCGGCGTTCACTTTCAGATCCCCGGCTATGTGGGGATTATCATGGTTGCGGCAGGTCTTGCGATGACCCTGTTGTTTTCGTTGACATCGGAAAACAAGCGCAGTTCCGGGGAATGGTCCATTGAGTGGGACGGTCGAAGTAATCCGTTAAGACCAAACTGATCACTGGAAAATTCAGACTTTGAAGGCCGTCCATTTGGGCGGCTTTTTCTTTGGGAAGAGACATGAGCACAGAATTTGACGACGAACAGCATTATGGCCTGTTTCTGACGGGCACGGAGCTGACATCTGAAACCGCAAAAAGCTTGCGGCAATCGGCGTTAACGACGGCGGCCATGCGAGCAATGGGGATGCTGGATAACGTTGTTGATGATACAACGCCTCCGGCAACGGATCAGCTTTGGCTTGACAAGAATACAGATCCTTACACCCTCAAAATCTGGGACGAAGATCTGACGGCTTGGCGGAAAGTTACATATACGGACTTCTTTTCAACAACGCCTGTTAGCCTTGCCAAATACCTGAACGTTTCTTTTGAGCAAACGTTTAATGCAACGGAGCGGGATCGAGGCCGGCAAAATCTAGGCGTTCATGAAGCCGCCGATGTGCTGTTTAATTCTGTATCAGCCACCGCACTGATGAGAATCAACATCATTGATGAAATGACGACAGGCAGCGGCGTTACCGTTGACGGCGTGGTTTTGAAAGACGGCTTGGTTAGTGGGCGCGATGTCTCCGTTGACGGCACCAAGCTTGACGGCATTCAGACGGGTGCGCAGGTCAATACTGTCACAAGCGTTTCTGGGCGCACGGGCGATGTGGTGATCGATTGGACGGATGTTCAGTCCAAACCAACCACGTTCCCGCCAGAGTCTCATACCCATGATGCGGGCGATATCGTATCAGGCGAGCTGCCAAATGCCCGGTTGCCCGAACGCCTTCAGGAAGACGCTCAATCTATCACGGATTGGAACACTGCGGTCCAGGTTGGGTTTTACAGCGCTCAAGGGGCGGCAAACGGTCCGGATGGGACCAATTGGTATCTTGGGATTGTTGAAGCCGAGCAGCCGGATTGGGTGACGCAAACGGCGCACGCGTTCCGTCTGGATGCTGAAACCGATACATTGACATGGCGTCGTGATCGCAATAACGGAACCTGGACAGGCTGGTATCGGCTGCGCTTGTCGGAAGCTGAACAGCGGGCCGTCTTTGATACACTCTATGCGCCTTTAAGCCATACGCACACCTTAAGCCAAGTGACCGACTCCGGCGCAATGGCGGCTGAGGATGACGCGCCGTCTGATGGCCAGCGCTATGCCCGCCGCAATGGCGCATGGGCCACTATTCCAGACGCCCCCGCCTCCACATTCCTGGATCTTGGCGACACTCCGGCCAATTATTCCGGGTCTGCCAACTTTACCGTTAAAGTCAAGGCGGATGAAACTGGACTGGAATTTGTGAACGTCGCTTCGGGCGGCGGTATGCAGCCGGATCAAAACTATACAATTACCGGAACGTGGGACTACACCACACCGCCGACAATCAACGGCACGGCGATTTCCTTAGTGGGCCATACGCACCCGGCCAGCGATATTGCCAGCGGCACGCTTGCCAATGCGCGGCTTCCAGAACGTTTGCAAGAAGCTGGCCAGACCGTCACCAATTGGGACACGGCCATAACGGCAGGGTTTTACAAGGGAACGGGTGCGACCAATGCGCCGGAGCCGACAGGCACGTTTTATGCGCATGTTACGTCAGATGGGTCTGTTGTTCACCAGACAGCCTTTAATCCCTCGCTTGGCGGGGCAGGGGACACAAAGACCTATGAGCGCACGCGCGCGAGCGGCGGGACATGGGGTGCGTGGTATCGGCTGCGGATCTCTGAGACAGAGCAGCAAGCAATCAATGCCGCGCGGTACTTGGCCCTAACGGGCGGGACGCTTTCTGGCGCTACTGCTATTGAAGCCGTTTGGCCAATATTGGACTTAAAAGCAACAAGTTCTGGCACTTACGGTCAGCTACGGTTCTTTCAGGAAAATGGCATCATTCGGTGGGTCTTGCGAGACAATTCAGACGGGTCTTTTGTATTCGACCGGTTTGATGCTAACGGCAATTTTGTCGATATACCTCTGATCATAGATGGAGCAACCGGTACAGCCAATTTTAACCAGCGGCCAACTCACAATGGGGCGCAGTTAGCCCTTACGTCTGAGATCGCTCCTCCGGCGCGACTCGGCGAAGCTGGTGAAATCATCACGGATTGGGACACAGCAACCCAGAACGGCTTTTTCAGGTCCAACCCAGGGGCAAATAACACACCGGAGGGAGCAGGGGCGTCGACACAGTTTTGGTTCGGCTTCTGTTTTTGCTTTGATACCAACTCACTCCTGCAAACAGCGGTCAAGGCGATCAATGCGGATGCGACGGGTGATGAGAAGTGGGAGCGGCGCGGTTCATTCAACGGCGCTATTGGTGTTTTCGGTGCGTGGAAACGGGTTGATCATAACGCTCTTGATGCACGGTATTTGCGAAAAACATCGTCGGGCGATCTGTCCCTAGCTGACAGCGCGGCTATGAAATTTGACGGGAACGTTGGAGATGCAGCAACCAACACGGCGGAAATCAATACGCTTCTAGCCTCTCTGCCTGCTGCGGGCGGGATCTTGCGCGGCGCTCCTGGCACCATCGCCTTTAACACTGGTGGTGTTTCAACTATCACCAACAAAGAATTCACATTTGAAGGCTGCGGCAAGGGTGTAACAAACTTCCTCGGTGTTGGTACGACGGGCGGCTTGTTCAGCGTTTCCCAGAACTCCCAAAAGCTCAAAGTCAGGATTGCCAATTGTTCGATCTTAAAACACTCTGACGCCTCATCGACAGGAGGGGCATTAAGCTTTGTTTATCCGAGTGTTGTTGCCAGTATTTCAGACACGATTGCACTGGAAAATGTCGAGTGTCGCGGGGCTAATGAAACAACGCAATATGGAGCCTTGGCAACGATTGATAACGCGTGGCACGTGCGAATTTGCAAATGCGAATTTGAAGGTGTTCCCAACACGGTAACGGCAACCGGCGCAATTGTTCTTCAGAGCAAAACAACAGCCATCTGGCTGGATCAGGTCAAAGCCTATTGGGCCAACTCTCTGCTTTATGGCGCTCCTGGCTTCGGATCAGAAGGCCACTACCTGACCAATTGTCAGGCGGTTGCGACCAATTACCTGTTCCAACTGGAAAACGGCATCTCGGCCCCTGGGTTTCATATCTCCAATTGTCATGCTGAGACTTTTCAAGGCGGGTTGAGGTTGATCAATCGGGCGCAAGTGCAGCTTTCAAATGTGCACCTTTACAAACGCCTTGCCTCTAATCAAAACTGGATTGGGATTTACACCCTTAACGATGTCGGGGCTGCGCCTCAGCTTCAAATGACCAATGTTCAGATGTTTGGCTTTAAGGGCGCGGCGGCTGGCGGGACGGCAGTTGGGTTGTTTGCAGACCGTACAAATTCCATCATGGGGGACCTTTATGTCAACGGAATGGACACGGGGGTTGATTTTGCCGCAACTGCAACTGGCGTTTTGGACATGAAATATTATAATGTGACCACTCCGACCAATTCCATTCCGGCTGGGTCGACGGTCACGGCCACACTTATGGCAGCTTAATGTTTCAACGAAAACCAAAACAAATCGATAACCCTAGGCGCACCCCTCAGTTCTTCAAGAACCGGGGGCATTTGTTTGAATGGGTTGACGTTCAAAACAAAACTGGCCTTGAAATCGGGGCTCATGATTTGGCGCTTGTGGAGCCACATGAAGGCAAGTGTGACTTTGCCGACTTTCGAAACTTCGACGAACTGTGCGAGCTTGCAGATCGCCAAGAGGGACATAACCGGGAATTTGTCATGCCGGTGCGCTACGATCTGCGGGGCGGCTATGATCAGATTACGGACGCCTATGAGTGGATCGGGGCGAGTCATGTTGTTGAGCATGTCCCGGATCTGGCGCGATGGTTTCAAACCTTGGCAAGACTTCTCAAGCCGGGCGGCGTGGTGTTTCTGGTGGTGCCGGATAAGCGATTTATCTTTGATCGCCATCGGCGGGAAACCAACTTGACCGACGTTGTGGTTGCCCATCGTGAAGGGCGTTTGACGCCGAGCTTTGCGCAGGTGTTTGATCACTATTTCTATAGCTGCGACTGGCAGCACCCGCAAATAGCCTGGGCGGGCGGTGATGCGCCTGCGCCGGCTCGGAACTTTCAAGGTGCTATGGACATCGCCAGCCGTGCAGAAGAGGCTTATGAGGATGCGCATTGCTCTGTCTTCACGCCTGAGAGCTTTGCCAAGCTCATGCATGACATGCATCAATATGGCCTATCGCCTTTAAGGCTGGATGACTTGCGGCCAACGCATTTAAACGAACTGGATTTCACGGCAATTTTGACCAAGCCGTAAGAGACGATCAATCGAGATGAGAGAGCCGCCTTCAGGGCGGTTTTTTTATGACCTGCTGGCACAGGAGAAGAGAGTGAATCTTGATTTAGGAGACACGCGTCAAATCCTTCAGGCATGCAAAGACTATGGCTGCTTGCGCAATCAGGCGGCTTACATTTTAGCAACGGCCTATTGGGAAACCGCGCGGACTATGAAGCCTGTCAAAGAGGCTTATTGGCTGTCGGAAGACTGGCGTCGGAAAAACTTGCGTTACTATCCGTGGTATGGGCGTGGCTATGTCCAATTGACATGGGAAACCAACTACAAAAAGGCGCAAGACAAAACCGGGTATCTTGTCCACGACGACCCGGCCAATGCTTTGGAAGCAGAGCCCGCGTCTATGATCCTGGTTGTCGGGTCTATGGAGGGCTGGTTCACGGGCAAGAAAATCGGTGATTACATCACGTTGCAAAAGTCCGATTTTCGCAACGCACGCCGGGTGATCAATGGCACGGACAAGGCGTCTCAGATTGCTGAAATTGCCCGTGATTATGATGCGGCCTTAACGCAGTTGGGATACGGTGTCACCGATGCCAAGCCCATTCTAAAGCCAAAAGGCAAGCCGCAAATCCATAAGAACCTATTGCAGTCCAAAGAGCTGATCGGCGGCGCAACGGGTCTTGTGGCGGCAATTACGGCGTTTCTTGAAAAGCTGGATGGTCAGACGGTTGCGCTTGTTCTGGCGGCTCTTGCCGTTGGCTTTATCGCCAATCGTCTTTGGGCCAGATACCAGGACGAACGCTGATGTTTAGCGCAATCCTTTCATGGCTGACGGGCGGCGTTCTGGATCGTGTTCTAAAGTCCGTGGATCACGCGATAGATAATGAAACCGACCGACAGAAAATCCGCGCGGACGCCATCACGCGATATGCGGGAACGGCGGCAGAAGAGCGGGCGGATGCGCGCCGCTATCGCTGGTTTTGGTATGTGTGGACGCTGGCTGCTGTTGGGCCTTGTTTTTGGCTTTTTGTGGTGTGTCTTGATACCGTGTTCCTGTTTTCTGGAAACATTCCGGACCTTCCTGAAAGCGTGAAGCCCTATGTCAGTCAGATTTTTGCGTCTCTGTTTGGATCTGGTGGCGTGGTCGCGGTAGGGCAGGCTATCTCAGGTGCAATCCGGGGCAGGAAATGACCTCTTCCAAGCTTCCTGAAAAAGTCGCTGATAACGTTGCGGACGTGGCAATGCGCCGCCCAACGGAGTTTATCTCAATCCTTGTTTTAGCGGCCATGATTGGCGGTCTTTATTACCTTCTCCATGAGGCAGATAAGCGTCAAGACAATCTGGAAGAGCAGGCGCAGCAGCAAGCGCATGATCGTCTGATGTATCTTTTAGAGAATTGGGAGCCCAAAAGGCCCCAAGATTCCCCGTAAATCAAAGCATTGCGGCAGGTTCTTAAAAGGCATAATCTAGTTAAGCCTTGCCGCAACCCCCCGGACGCACTGGCATACGTCCGAAGGGTCTAACCCCAAACGCGCTGACACGCGATAAGGGCTGACATGAGCATAACGCAAGGTAACCGTTTGGAGCACCCCGTATTTGATCGCGGGGTGCACAAATGAGCGACGATCAAATCGCAGAGCTGCGCAAGGCGCTAGCTGAATTGACAACGCAAGTGGCCGTTCTATCCGCAAATTTCAAGAATCTTGAGGATTCGGTGCACGAAGCCAAGATCGAAAAGAAATGGTGGGCGGCTGCCATTGCAAGCCCGATCATAAGTTTTGTCGTGATCTATGCATTGAATGGAGGGTTTAGCAATGTGGGCCAGTAAAACGGTCGCTGGCGCACTGATTGCAACGGCTTTTATTCCGTCTGCCGTGACGGTCTACGACAAGGCCCGCCCAATCGTCACAGAGCTTGAGGCCAAACCGTTGTTTCTGGGGTCTGAGACATACCGTGTGGCGCTGTCTGGCACTCTGCGAGGGGAATGCAGCGTTGAAGGCGGTTCGGCGCGTCTGCTGTCGCCTCCTGACGGTGTAGGAGATTTGGGGCAATGGGAATTCAGCTTGACCGATATGGAGACGGAGAGCGTCTCTCTTGAGATCCGGCTTGTCTGCCGGAAGACGCAAAGGCGTCAACAAACCCTTGGGCCGATCGAAGTTAGATCGCCCATCACTGGCAAAGGGAACTGAAATGAGCGATTTGCAAAAAGGCGTTGATGATATGGCACTGGCCATCAGCGCGGCTGAAACACGGTGCGAGGCCGCCTTGATCGATGCTGGCGCGCTTGCCGGGAAGATCAAACGGTTTCGCAAAGAGTGTGATTTGCATGTGACGGTGACGGCCAATGCGCAAGAAAAGGCGGCGTCTGCTGCAAGTCTGATTGGTGAGGGCCTGGCAATGCTTGCAGCCTCCCATGATGAACTTGAGCGCATCCGCTGTGAAAAAATGCCTGACATTACGCCTCAAGGTGGTGGCGGCGGAAAGTGACCGCTCTTGTCTTCCTGATGGGAATAGTGACGGTTTATGTCGCTATTCCTAACGGGTATTATCAACTCAGCTACGGCACGGTTTATCAATACGCCTACTTTGCAACAACGTTGTCGGCGTGCGGGTGGGCGGTTTATAGCCGTGACCGTATGGCCATTGCATCGGCATTGATTTTGTTGGGCTATGCCATCCTTGCAAACGCTTCTTGGCACAGTTACGACCCCGAATTATCCCTTGCGCTTTTAAACCTTGGAATTGCGGCTTGGTTTATCTTTCTGGGCCGTCGTCCATGGGAATATGTGTGCGGTGCAATTTTTCTTGTGTCTGTCTTTGTGGGAATCTCGACAGAGTACGAGTTTATCACGGATGCTTCACGCCGCCCCGCTTTAATCATTGCGTGGTCGCACCCTGATATCACGGCGATATTAGGTCACTTGGCAGCGGTCACACTTGGGGCTGCAAGTGGAGATTCTGGCAAGCGTATACGATCTGCTTTGGCAGGTAGGCCCGTGGCTGATAGTCTTGCTTCTCGCGGAATTGCTTATTTCCGTTCTCGTTATAAAAATCGTCCTAAGCTATTTTAGCAGGCAGGACGATTAACGGGCCCTCATTTCTCAAAATTTGAAGCAACGGCGGCAAGTGCTTTATCTGCCTCGTTAAGCACTTGCCCAAGTGTCATCTCGCCGTAGTGTTCATGCCTTCCGGTAAATCGGATTGTTGTGTCCTCAGTATCTACAGCGTGATGGAGTGCCAGCTTGTCCAGAAAGGCAGTCACCTTCCCAAGAGCTTCGTATAACTCTTTGCCTTGCTGCATTTGACGGGCCTCTATTGTGTGGTTTCGGTCTGTTCGCAATTCAATTGATCGCAGAGTCGTTTCAGCTCGGCCGCAACGGCCTCACTGGCCTCGGTCCTGGCTTTGACTGCCGTGATTAATTCGCGCTGCTGATTGGCGAATCTCCATCCGTTGTAGCCTTGGAAGCTGACAGCGATCACAAGCACAGCAATCACCAAATTCATCGCCTTCCCAATCATCTGGCGGGCCAGCTTGATAACCGGAACCATGTCCGGGGTAACAGTGCGGTCACGCATAGTGCGTACTCCTTAAATTACCCCTTGAAGCAGGCACCGAAAAATGCGATTCTACAGTTCTTCGAGGCTGTTAGATCGACATTCCCAGTTCGCCTGCCCAGCAGGTTGGGGCTTGTCCTGCTGACACCACGGGTCACATTGCAGGCGGATACCAGCCGCTCTGCTTTGTGGCCCTTTTCGTTACGGCCAGATGATGCGGCGCTCGTGACAGAATTCAGGCTTTGATGCAGGCTGCAAGAGCGCCTAGCTTGTTTGGTCAACTGTTCGACCGCTACAGCACCATACCTTCGCCAGGCACGCTTCAATCATACTTGAGGCGCGAGGGCTTTGTGGAGCGGGCCATCAACCCCATTAGCTCGGCTTACTTGGAAACTTGCCGATTCCTTGAGCAAAATAGCGCTTACGATTTTCCTATTCCTTCGCAGGAAGAGGGTGCAGAATCAAAGCCTGTCCAACAAAAACAGGAGAGGCCAAGTGCGATGCAAGAACCAGCTCAAGTTCCAGCTAAAACACCCGTCCATCAGACTGGACAAATAGCAGCTGACGTTTTCAACCTTAACGGCGGTGGGCAGGTGTCGATGCTTTTGCCGTCGACTCTTTCAAGAACCGAATACGAAGACCTAAAGGACTGGCTTGAATTGATGGCTCGCCGTGCTGAGAGGCGTGTCACCACTGATGAGGATGATGATTTCCTTAATTAGCGTTGCCGCTGCCAGTACCCGCACCAATTATCAGATTTCGGGGCCTTTCGAGTCACTGTTAGAGGTAAGCTGGATCGGTCATCGCATCATCGAAATAGATGACCCGGCCATTTGGCTTTTCGGCTTTGACGTAGAGGCAAATGCGGTCACGCTCCGCAACTTCGTCGTCGATCCTCACGTCCTGGATGCGCTCCATGGTTGGAGCCGCCACACGAAGGCGGATTTTCATACCTCGCCACTGCTCACTTGGAACGTATCCCGACATAGCCATCTCTCCAGCAAGCGAGCTGTGCAGGTAGAGTTTCATTGTGCCGGGGTCCATGTTCAGAACCCGGTTGCTGCACTCTGTTTCCAGCGTTCGCTGCCAAAGATGCGTCATGCGGGAGACGATGTTTTCATCTGACATGAGGGGCCTTTCGAGTCTGGGTTTAAGATAGGGAGCGGAATTGCTTCCACAGGTCGTGTTTTTCGAGCCAGCGATAGAGGGCATCACCAAGCATCTTTTCGAGTTCGCGCGCGGCTTCTCCCTTTGGCCATTCCGGCGGCTGGTCTCCCCAGACTTGGAATTCATGCTTGTCTTCCAAGGTCTCCAGAACAGCGCTGGCCTCGAAAATGTCGGTTGAGATAGGTCCGAGTGCGGCGTGCCAGATCCACTCGTAGCTTGCGAGAAACTCTTCTTTGGTCGGCTGCGGTTCATCGCCTTCAAGGTCGGCTACCATGTCGTGGTAGGCGTCTTGCCCGAAGCCATCCTGCCACATCGCTTCAGCTGCTTCATCATGCGATGAATACGGTCCATCGCCATAGCCTTCTTCCCCGGTGAACCAATACCAGCCCGCTTTCCATGCAGGTTTCTGAATGCTCAATTCTTCGGACATAGGGGCCTCTAATTGCTGATTAGTTTTGCGGCTTCGATATCGTAGAAATCGACGCCGGGGTTTGACGGGCGCGGAGCTTCGAGCGGCCCTATGTAGAGCATTCCAAGTTCAAAGCGCCAAAGGCTGGTGCCGCCACATACTCCGCATTTAAGAACATCAAGCATTGGGTCGCGTGACCATTTTTCAAATTGCCAATCGTCCGACGATTGGGCGATCTGGCGGCACCAAGGACAGGTTTGAATTCCACCGAAACGATGGCGCAGTTTTTCTTTGCGCTTGCGGTCGGCCCATCTGCCTATGTACTCAACAGCTCCCATAGCCGGGCCTCTATTTGCTGTTCTTGCGTTGCTTCTGTTCCTGCCGCTCCCTGGCGCGTCTAACCTGACGGCTTTCGAAAGGGTTCGGCGGGTAATCATGGGGTGCGTCGAGCCTCGCCCAATGGCGTCTCTTGGCCCTGTTGAACTTGACGCCGTCAATGTCTCGGATTGCATGTGCGGCTTGACCAGCAAGAGATGCCGCGACCACTGCGCCTAGCAAAGCTATCTTTCTGGTCTCCATCTACAACCGGGCCTCCGTGATTGCAGATTTTGAATGCGGCGGTTGATCGCTTTCTTAGTCGCCTTCACCGCCGACCTTGCGTTGTCGATTGGGCCAACTGAGGCCATCATTTGAAGTTGGAATTGTGTCGGTTCGCCTTCCAGCTCAGGTTCGCTCATAGCGATCTGCGAACAACGCTCACGCTCAGACAGAATTGCGCGTGCCATGCATTGCTCAGTGCTCCAGTCCCAGCCGTTGGCAAGGACTTCAGCCATGATGTCATCAACGATTTTCTGAACGTCTTCTGGGACGTAAATCATCAGCCGGGCCTCTATTTGAGAATTGGTTTCAGGGTGCCGTAGGGCAGGATCAACGGCGCGCTTTCAACAACACGACGCTTTTCTTTGATCTGGTTTCTTGCCTCTTGGTTCCAGGCGAAACACCCATGTGTTTTGCAATCAAACCAGCAAGGGCAATGTGTGCAGGGTGTGAGCATCCGGGCCTTTCTTCACATGTTCCAAGGCATGCACTGCGCGTAGTGTGCCGATAGTTGATAATCATCAACCGCATCTGCTGCTTTGCGCAGGCAGGTCGACAGTCCTTCATCTCGAATATGCTGAAAGCGAGCGATAGGCATTTGGTTGTTGATGCGCACAACGTAATCATGTGGCTCACTGTCAGGTCGCTCGCCTTCGGTGACATTTTGAATCACTACTGCCATGAGTTACCGGGCCTCTATTTCTCTTTCGTCTCTGTAATTCTGAACGCATGTTAACACGTTCATTCACGTATTTCAATAATCTTAATTTGCATTTTTAAAAATATTGTCGTATGATCAAATTCGGATTAAGAACAACGCATGGATAAGCAAGAACCCGTGTCATTTTTCGTCACCAGGAAGGGCCGCAGGCTCGCAGTGAAAACTCAACAGCAAGCCGCCATCGAGGCCGGATATAACCCTGATGGGTTCATTGATCTGGACGACTTGTGTGTTGAGGATCTGGTCGGCTTTGGCGAAATGCCGCCGGTACTCAGGCGCGGCAGCCGCCTCGGGGTCTACCGTTATGAATTTCTAGTCCCGGTCAGGAAGGGGAAGGGTGACCGAACAGCGAGGGCGATGCTGAAGAAAATCACTTTTCGCTTACTGGAACTCGGCATTGTTGTTGAGGAAATTGAAACCGGCAGAAGCTGTAAGGACGAGAATGGCGTGTTCAAGATCTACGCCGATGCGGTTGACCGATTGGCGGGAACGCGCAAGCACGACAGCCCCGGCAGGCCCAAAGAGCACGACTATTCAGACGATGATCTGAAACTGATTAGGGCTATTTGGCAAGATAAGAGCCTGACCAACCCTGATCAGCGCGCGCAAGCTATCCGAGATGCGGGCTACCCCAAATTTAAAGTCTCAACTTGGTATACGTTGCGCCGGGAAAAACGAGTAAAATAAAGGAGCCAAATCAATGACTTGGCACGAAATGGACATGGAAGCCGCTCGCGATGGTTGGGTGCAGACTTCGTTAGACGAATTGCGTCTGGCTGGCGTACAGCGCGACAGGGTCACCGTGGAGCATTATAGCCATCGTTCACTGATCCGAGTTGATGGCACGCTTCGCTATGAATGGAAAACCCAACGTATCAACTAAGGAGCGATTTCAATGACTTCACGTGTTGTACTGGATGTTTGGGGCGGTCCGCTTTCGCAAGAGCATATGGCTCGCAAAGTCTGCGACCAGGGTGAAGCGTTGAAGCTCGCAGATAAGGAATTGTCCGCAGGCTTTCTAGTGAATATGCGAGTGTCTGACAAGCACAATTCGACAGATGATTTCGATAGCCGTGTGCCAGAAAGTGACAACCTTTGGGCTGCGTCGGACATCGAGAGACATACAAAGGAAGACGAAGCGGATTACGGCCATTGCAGACACTAATTACATTCGCGTTTGCTGCATTTCTGGTGTTCGCCGTTTGGGTGATCGATGGCAAAGAGACTGCATTTCGGCTGCTTCCGATTGCCCTTGCCATTTGGATTGTGGTTACGGGTGTTGATTTGGCCATTCAGCGCTTCAAGGGGAAGTGAGAAAGCTCATGCTGGTGAAACGGACGGTTGAATACGATGAATTGACCGAAACGCAGTTTATCGGCGACTCTCGAAACTATCATCGGAAGTCCGGCAAATACGTGGTCTGGCTACTGTTTGGATTAGTTCCTGTTTTCTACCAAGGGCGATGGAGCGGATACGATGGCGGGTGTGCCTCGCGCAAGAGAAGGTCAGATCAAAGCACAGTGGGGAAAACTCGCTGATTGCGATCCTGACATTGTCTTGGCCTGGGGCGACGGCGCATCGAAATCAGATGCGCATTTGCTTCACAATCTGATCAGCAGCCCTCGCTTTATTCCGTTCTCCAATGAGTGGGAGAAGTCCTTTGTCAAGGAATTGGAAGAGCGCGGTTACGACATCACAACACTAAAGATCAGTGTTGAAAAGAAACGTGACTCATAAGGAGCCGATGACGATGACGGAGTATGAGCGCGGGCTGAGAGACGCTGCGCAGATCTGTCGGGAGCAGGCGAGGGCCTGCTTACCCTTCCGTTCGTTTTCGTTCAGTTGGTGGCGCAAAAAGCCGCAGAAGCATATCAACCTAAACATGCGAGAACGTGCCCGGATGGCCATCCGATGCGCTCAAGCTATCGAAAACAAGCGTGACTCATAAGGAGCGAATGCGTGGTTGGAGAATGCCAAGATTGCCTTTTCTGGGACCGGGACGCCTTGATCGGGGCGAATGCGTGCTGCCGACGAAACCCGCCTCAATCCGGGTGGAAGTTGCGAGAGAATGGGATCGACTTTCTTGACGGTTCGTGGCCGACCACATGGGCGCATGATTGGTGTGGTGAATTTCAAAAATCTGAGCAGACATAGAGAAGCCAAGACGATGGACGAATATGCAGAAGGCTATCGAGACGGCAGGGACCCGGACTGTCCAACGCCGAGCGGAAACCGTGATCCTCGGTATGTCCACAGCTTCCGCGTTGGCAGGGCGGAGCTTGCAGGAAAGCCGATACCGGCTGAAACATCTCGCCGCAAAGTGAAAGAGATTGAAACCCTTCTTTCGGAAAATGATCCAGGATTTTGAGGAGCCAACATGCTGACCGATGAACTCAGCATTATGAGAAAGCTCGAAGCTGATGCAGGCGGAAATCAGTCCGATGCTCTGCGCTTTGCGGTTCGGGAAATTATGCGCTGCCACGCGCGGCTTGAGATTGACCACTATTTCACAATGGATCAATTCAACGAGCTGGTTAGGGTCGAAATCCCATATGATGAGCGCAGTACATGGACAGATGGTGTTGAATGCAGAGACGTGACTATTTCAATGCTTGAGAAAGACGGCGCTGCTTGATGAGAAAATACGATTATACGATGTGGTATTTCCTAATCGCCATCATTGCCGGTGTCGTTATCTGGGTGTTTTTTGTGTAGGGAGAAGCCTCAATTAGGGTGCGGCGGGCGTTCAAATTTCTATTGATATTTCAAGGGGCGTTTTGGCCGTTTCTTGATGGGTGCGGCAAACAAAAGATTAAATAAATCAATTCTCTTTTCAGTCCTGCCGGGGTCGCCACGTTCCAAATATGGAGCGATTTTCTTTTTAAAACCAAAAACTTACGACAGGGTGCGGCAAAACAAGGTCTTATTTGCTTTTGGGTGCGGCAAAACTTGTTCTATTTTCGGTCCAAAAGATTGCCGTGCTCGATGCCAATTTTTTTGCGGTTTGCCTGTCTTGTGTAGAGCGTCGGCATATCTTCGGTCGTCCACCCAAAAATTGCCATAAGCTGGGTGGTCGTCGCCCCTCGCTCAGCGCACAGCACAGCAGCGGCCTTCCGAAGCCCGTGCGCGCGGCCCGGCACGCCTGCTTCTATGCATCTGTCACGGAACCAATTGCCGAAGCTTTGAGGCGTTGAGAATGCTTGTCCGCGCGATGTTGTGAGTAATGTCATGTTGCCGCTTTGCGTTGCGTCTATGGACCTTTGAAGCGGCTCAAGAACCGGAAGGTAAATCCATTCCCCAGTTTTTCCGGTCGGATAGTGTATCTCAGAACCTTTGAAGTGCTGACGTCCAATGCGGCAGGCGTCTTGTCTGCGAAGACCTGTGTAAATAAAAATATCCATCGCCAGCCTTGCCATTGTGCCTGTCTGGTGGCGCTTTTCAAAAGCCTCAATCTCTTCCGCCGTCCAGGTGTGATGCCCCTGGGTTTGGGTTTGGATCTTTTTGACAGCGCGCGCCGGGTCCTCATCAATCAGACCGCTATCAACGCCCCAGGCAAATGCGGCTTTCATGGTTTTAAGGAAGTTGTTTGCCGCTTCCGGTGTTGCCGCGCGCCGTTCGCGTCCCTGACGTATTGATTTCTCTGTGATGTCCATCAAATGGCAGTGGCCATTCTTCGCAACAATACCTTTGATGATATTAGAGCGGGCACGTTGTGTGCCTTCCGCCAGAGACGCGAACTTTGCGCTTCTTTCATACATGTCAAAGAGCCAGCCAAGGGTGTTTTGGCTGTGGCGAGAACGCGGGGACTTCTGCGCTTGTTCGCCCTGTAAAGCCGCCTTGTATGCTATCATAAATTCGGATGTTTCGGCGGTGTTATATTCGTCTGGTAGTCTGATCCTTGGGCCATTGCCTTTGCGAAAAAACCACTTTATCCGCCCGTGTCGGGACTTCTCGCGTCGCAGGTGGGGCAGGCGGGGCTTAGGCATGCCGGGCATTAAAGTTCAGGCTCCGGCCTTTTTTCAAGTTCCTGCTTGCTACTTGTGATGACTCTGATAGTGCCTTCCTTGGTGATTTCCACGCCTTCCACAGGCAAGCCGGCATCAACCACAGCCTTAACGGCGCGCTTGACATCGGTTTGCTTGAATGTGGCGGGTGCGTTCACCGTCTCACTACCTCACCAGATAGTTTTTTCTTCCAGCCGCTCGCCTTTGTGCCGGGCATCGGGCGGGACGTGCGTTTGCGAATACCGCGCGCCTTGTCCTGCTGCCTCTGCGTCTTGGCAGCGAGCGGAATGTCTCTGTTGCGCGTCTTCCAGTCATGGCATTTGATGCAGACAGCAGCGCAATTTGACAGGCTGTTGTCTTTAGAGTTGGCATCTAAATCGATGTGATCAAACTGGACGCCGTAAGACAAAAGCGCGTTGCAGCGTTTTCCGGGCTCGAGCCCGTACCACTCGCCGCGCGCTTCGCAGAGCCCTTCAGAGCGTTCTAGGGCCTGCCGTTTTGTTTTCTTGGAGAACTCACAGCGGCTCATGCTACCTTCCTCTGCTTCCACCACTCGCGCACATGCGAGGCTGTCACGCCTTCACAGGCGTCTTCAATGCGCGCCAGCTTCTTAAGGTCTTCTTGCCAGCTCATATGGCATTCAGGCTCCGGCAGCCCGGTTAAGTGTGCGATATAGTGGTAGGCCCTGTGCCGGGTGATCTTCTTGAGTTTTTTAATCGTTGTTAAATTCTCATCTGGGTAGGCAATTCGAGCGTTTTTCCAGATTGGATCAAAGGCAGCGTGGCAACGATTGCGCGCCTTATGTACTTCCGGCGAAACCAGCGGCTTGCCGTCCCATGAATGCAGGCCGCAACACGAATGACGCTGCCCGTATTTGGTGTGGGCTGTGTATGCGGGGTTGCCGCACTTTGGGCAGGTCGGCGGAAAAGATCGGACGTGTTCCATCACAGCCGCCTTTCCGCGCGCGCTGTTGCTTCCATGCTTTGTTGTTCGGCGTGCTGCATACGAATGAACTCAAGCTGAACTTTCAGGCGGTTTGCTTGCGTCCGCGCCTCAACCATCTGCCCTATAAATTCACGCCATTCGTCAGAGGCTTTAACTTCTTTTTCCGCGTGACTGTCGGGGATGTCGCCAAGAGCTTTCTTGCGCTGTGAAAGTACAGAGGTTTTCGTCTCTTCAAGCATGCGAGCGGCACCATCTGCATCTACCCACCTCTTGGCAGTGACGCGAAATTGCTCAGAAATTGGGAGGCTTGGGCGCGCGTTCATGCTGCCTTTTCCTTCTCTTTACGCCGGCGCGTTGCCTCAGCTTTCTTTCGCCCCTCAATCCGGTTCAGGATTGCGGCCTCTCGCTTAGCTCGGCGCTCTTCGTAAAAGTCGGATGCTTTTTGTTTTGCGTCATCTTCCTGAGAGGCAGAAAAATGGATGTTCCAAAGCCCTGCATCTTCAGTCCAAATGTAAGCAACCCATGCCCTGTCTCTTGGCGCGTTGTTGCTGTGGTAGGTGTAAAACTCCACATTTGGCAGATCGTTGGTCATGCCGCTTTCTCCTGCTGGCCGTAAGCGCGGACTTTAGAAACAATCATGTCCAAATCCGTTCGAAACGTTGTAAGGGCGTCACAAAGCTCTTTTATCTTGCCTTCGTCACGCTCTAGCCGCTTGATCACCAGAGGGAACCCCGGCCAATAGACTGCAAGATCAATCCATTCTCGCGCGGTAACGGCGAGAATGCCCATACATTGCCAATAATGTTCTTTTGGAAATTCGCTATCTGGGGCAATCAAGCACTCAACCATTAGGTCAGGCAATTTGGTTTTAATTTCCAGTGCACCAGTATCTCCAATCAGGCTGTCAGGCGAACACCCGGCAACCGGTCCTTTTATAAAGCCAACCCGCACAGGTTCCGTGTGCGTGATGAACGCATAGGCCCGGAGCGCTTCCGGTTCCAAGTCATGCCCCCTTTGGGTATGGCGAGTTGAGAAGTTTGCCATAGGCTCGCCTGTGACAATCTCGGACGCCAGTTCCATCAGATATTTCTGACGTACCTTGGACGGATTTCCACCGCGCCCTTTGCTCATGATGTCCGCAAACCGGGAAGCCGTCGGAGTGCCCATGCGCGCTTCAAACCAAGCGGGGCTGTTTTGCTCGCAATCAATGACTTTAAGCATTGTTAGCGCGTTCCTGTCTGATTGCTGTCATTGCGGCCTGGAACCTGTTTGCCGGTATGTCTCGGATTTGCTCAACCTGCATAAATGCTAAGAACCTATGCACGTCCATTCCAGTCAACGCCTCTTCAGGCTTCGTGATTTGCTCACCCGAAACTGTTTCGGTTGGCGTATTGCCGTCGTTGTCGTCGCCCGTGGAAATGTTGAACAACATGCAAGTGAGGTAGCGCCGACCGTAAGACGAGGTGCTACCATACGCTTGCGTCGGTGTTTTGTTGACCTTGCCTTGAGAACCGGCACTGTCAACCGGAATAGCTGCAACATCGCTTTCGCTGTGACCGCATTTGTGGCCAATTGTCCATTGCAGTAATAGCTCATTTCGTTCGTTGTAACCTTTGGTCTGAAACGAAATGGAGAAGCCGTGCTTGTGCACGATCGGCATTGCGGTTTCTACGATTACCGCAAGGTCTGCATAATTAGATTTGGTGTGGTCGTTTTTTTGGTTTTTAACCACAACAGGTAATTCGGACTGGCAATCAGCCATTGCTGCAAAGTATTCTTGTTTTGCCTGCCTTTGCTCTGCCTCAAGCTCTCTGTCTTCCATGCGCTCTTTCATTTCGAGCATACGCTCTAGGCGCTCTATGGGGATACTCGGATCCATTGCAATCCGCTCAACAACAGATGCCATGGAAGTTACTTGATCGTCGATTTTCTCAACAGAGGTTGTCATTGCCGCATTCCTTTCAATTCATGCTTGCGCTCAGTCGGCGACCCTACGGATTTGCTCTGAGAACAATTCTCGTTCGCGCTTAATCCGCATTTCATAGATTCCAGGTTCAAGCGTGTGCGCGCCGTGCGCGTCGGGCGCGTCCTGCTTCAATTCCCCCGGTTCATCGAGAAGCGCGTACAAAACCCGCATGCCTTTTGAAGGGCGTTCCAAGACCGTTGCGTGAGCATCAAGAACGTGATGGTTGCCGTTCTCTGAATGGCTGATAATCCACTCGCCCTTGTTCGTGCGCTCAATGGTGGGTTCGGACAGTCCTTCCGGCATTTTGTCGATTCTGCGGAACAGGATTTCGCCTTGTGCATTAAAAGTCATTTTCTTTCCCTCTTTAGGTTCTCGTTTGTGGAAAATCGAATTCATCGGCTGTCATCTGAAAGCCCCACGCTTGAGCGTTTCGAACGGTAGTAATTTGAGAACCGTCAACATCGTTAATTCTTGGGACACCTTCAAAAATCCAGCCATTACGCGGGCACCATGCTTTAAGGGCTAATTCGGGCTCTTCTGTACCCGGTAATTGTACTTCAATTAACTCGCCATGTTCTGGATTTAACTCAGAATCAACAATCTTGTGCGGAAGCTGATCAAGCATCCTTTCCCAGCCGATAATCGCGCAGCCTGCTGCCCGTTTCTCAACGTTATCAACGCGCAAAACCTCTTCTGGCGTTAAGTCTTCACGGCTCTCAATCCAGTGATCCGGGACGCGCGTGCCGTGCCAGTGATAAAGCGACCAGCCATCACGCCAGCGGTGTGAAGGTCCGTCTTCGCAATGGGGTCTATTTTGGTTATCAACACGTAAAACTTCTGGAAAGTCGCAAACCAAGCAAAATTCTTCGTGCATAACGCGGAATCCGCCATGAATCGACGCTTGTTCCCAAAAGGAATAGTTTTTGTGTTCCTCAAGCTCCAAGCCTAAGATATCGCGCGCGGCGGACAAGTAAACGTCATGGTATGCCCATATGTTTCCGCCTTGATAAGCATTCCACCATCGTCTTGCGCAATTCAATCCCAATTCGCCGCCAAGAGCCGCGCAGGCATTAGCGACGTCTGTGGCGACGTCTGTGGCGGCGCGTGTGGCGGCGTCTGTGGCGTCGTATGTGGCGACGTCTGTGGCGGCGCGTGTGGCGGCGTCTGTGGCGTCGTATGTGGCGTCGTATGTGGCGGCGTATGTGGCGTCGTCTGTGGCGGCGTCTGTGGCGGCGCGTGTGGCGGCGCGTGTGGCGGCGCGTGTGGCGGCGTCTGTGGCGGCGTCTGTGGCGGCGACTGTGGCGGCGACTGTGGCGGCGACTGTGGCGACGTCTGTGGCGGCGCGTGTGGCACCTGTGGCGTCGTATGTGGCGTCGTATGTGGCGGCGTATGTGGCGTCGTCTGTGGCGGCGCGTGTGGCGGCGCGTGTGGCGGCGCGTGTGGCGGCGTCTGTGGCGGCGTCTGTGGCGGCGACTGTGGCACCTGTGGCGTCGCGTGTGGCGTCGCGTGTGGCGGGGGGTGCACGCCGCTCATGCCAAATAGCTGCGCTTGCACCATAAGCGAACGCCATAACCAAGGGGGACGTCACTATAACAACGCGTGGTTTTTTTAGATTGGCAGCAGAATACAAACCCTCAATGGCCGGTATGATTTTACTAGGCTCAATCGGGTCTGTCCGCATAGCGCGCTTGATCCAAAGCTTTGCATGTTCATCCATTTGCGCCTTTTCTTCTGGCGTAATGCCGCCTTCTGCGCGTGTTTTTGTTCGAATGATTTTGGTCATCTGGTCCTCAATTCATGC
>JAAUYM010018658.1_pt1 | contig 44168 bp, 56 predicted proteins | sample 7278001 | NCBI WGS metagenome assembly JAAUYM01 (sample SAMN14350224, study PRJNA611818) | marine sediment metagenome | isolation source: surface marine sediment (1.8m) | place: French Polynesia: Moorea | collected 2018-08
TGGGTTCACGCGCGGCGCCATCATCGGTACCTTCGATGCACTGAGCGGCGGTATCGCGGGGCGTGCGCTCGCGAGCAACCCGATCGCTGACCTCATGCTCCAGACTTCGGTCCAGGGCTTCATGGGCGGTGCCGGCGAGGCGAGCGCACAGCTTGCCACGACTGGCGAAGTCGACATGAACGAGGTGATTTTCGAGGCGGTCGGGGAGCTGGCCACTACGCCTATCGAAGTCGCCGGCATCGGTGGTCGACCGCTCGTCGCGCGCATCCGTGACATGACCGACTCTGCTCGGGCCGAGGCCACGGTCGATGGCATGGACCAGATTGCCGAGGCGCTACAGGAGTCGCCGCTGACTCAGCGTGCGCCCGAGACGGCTGCCCAGCACATGGCAAACGTTTTCGAGAACAACGGCATGGATGCCGTCTACATGCCCATCGAGGCGGTGCAGGCGGCAGGGCTCGACGTGGACGCGCTGGGCGTTGCCGATCAGGTAGCACAGGCGGAGCAGTTCGGTGGCGACGTTCGCATCGAAGCTCGCGAGTTCTCGCAGCACATCCTCCAGAACCCGGACGTGTACGAGGCGGTCAAGGAGCACATCCGCGTAGACGAGAACAGCCTTACCCGCGCCGAGGCTGCCGAGGTCAACGAGGAGACCAACGCAGCTTTCGAGCGCGCGGCTGCCGACACCAGCGCTGCCGTCGAGGGGGAGGTATCGCTGACCACCGATGAGGTGGTATCACGTGATACCACTGCCACGCCGGCAATGGAGATCGCGGAGCACGAGGCAGGCGTGGCCGCGCTGTTCCAGGACGCCAAGGAAGCCGGCTTCAACGAGACGCAGTACGCCAGCTACATCGAGGCTATCAAGCGCTCGCGTACGCAGGCGCAGGCACGGGCAGAGCGGGCAAGGCTCAAGCGCGAGGAGAAGCGGCTCGATACGCAGTACCAGGAGACGCGCGAGCAGTTCCGCCCCGAAGTCGAAGAGACGGTGTCGCAGCTTCCGACTTACAACGCCATGAACGGGATCGGCGTCGACCGTCTGAGCTACGAGTCGGTGCTCGAAATCTTCCAGGGCGATGTGAAGGCGATGGAGCGGTTGCCTCGGGTCCAGGGTCGGCGCATGTACGCTCCGAAGGGACAGCCCGGTATCGACGCCAACCAGTACGCTGACCTGTACGGGTTTCCCGGCGGCGACACCATGCTGTTCTCGATGATGGATTCGCCCACGTACGAGCAGGCTGTCGAGGCAGAGCTGACGCGCCGGGTCGAGGAGGAAATCCCGACGGTCATCGACGCCCGTGGCCAAGTCCAGGAAGCGCTAGAGGCGTTGCACGCTGGCGACCAGCATGGTGTCGTGCTGGCTTTCGAGCTGGCTCGGCTGCGTCAGATGCGAGGGCTTAAGAAGATCCGGCGCTCGCTCATCCGCGCCCGCGCGCGTGCGATGTTGGAGACCTACCGGGTAGGACGTATCAGCTCGACGCAGCTCGAAATGCACCAGCGCCGCGAGGGCCGTCGTGCTGCCAAGGCGTTGCGCGAGGGCGATCTGGTCGCCGCGTCCAGGCACAAGCTCAATCAGGCTGTCGCGTTTGAAATGACGCGCGAGAGCTACAAGATCAAGGACGAGCTGAATCGCGGTAACAAGATGATGCGCAAGATTCAGCGCACCAAGGACAAGAAGCGTGGTGTCCAGCGCGGACTGCCCGTCGAGTTCCGTGAAAAGGCGCAGGAGGTGCTGGCAGACTTCCAGTTCGGCAACCAGAGTTCCAACTCGCGTCGACTACAGCAGGCGCTCGACACTGCCATGCCGCAGGACGGTCGCCAGCCCGGTGAGGATCTGCGGTCCTGGAAGCGGCGTGTCGAGGAGGAGCAGGGCATCGTCATGGAGCTGGGGCCGACCGTCGAGGAGTCGGACGGTCGTACTCACTGGAAGAACCTGACGCTCCAGCAGTGGCGTGAGCTGCGCAACAGCGTGCAGGAGATCGTGCGCGCTGGCAACGATGCGAACAAGATCCGTCGTGCCAACGAGAAGCTAGGCGTGGACGAGATCGTCGCTGACATTTCCGAGGGCGTCGAGACCAACCTCAAGAAGCGCGGTCCTCGCGAGGCTGCGGATGTTGATGCGGTGACGGACGTGCCGGCAATGCGGACGACCATCGACAACACCAACGACGCATGGACCAACACGAAGGTCAACGTCGCCGGCACTATCCTCAACGCCGATAGTCTCCTCCGCGCCATCGACGGTTTCGAGTCGCTTGGCCCCGCCTACACCTACATCAAGGGTGGCATCGACCGGGCGTACACCGAAGGCTACATGCCCGATCAGGTGGGCTACATGGCGCGCATGAACAAGGAAGCGCGTAAGCTCGTTCGCCTGTTCGATATGTTCACCAAGACCGACCGCAACACGATGTGGCGGGAGCAGGACATCCCAGGCGTGCGGCAGCGTCTTACGAGGGCGCAGCAGATCGGCGTGCTTCTGAACATGGGCAACGCTGAGAACATCGCAGCCCTCACTGCGCCCACGTCGGACGGTCGAGCGCAGTTCACGGAGTCGGAGCTGACGGCGATCGTCAACAGCGCAAGCAAGCGTGACCTCGATTTCGTGCAGGGCGTGTGGGACTTCCTGGCCACGTTCGAGCCCGAGGTGAGGGACACGGTTCGTCGCCGGCAGAACCGCAACCCGACGATGGTTGAGCCGCTTGCCCTGGAGACGCCGCACGGTACCTACAAGGGCGGCTACTTCCCGCTGCACTACGACACCGACAAGGGCATCTTGGAGAAGGTCGCGCTGGAGAGCTTCGATTTCGAGGAAGCTCGGTCGATGATGTTGCGTGGAGGCTTCACGGCTTCGCACACGGCTGACGGCCACACGCAGACGCGCCGGGGCTCGGGCGGTCGTCCGGTCAAGCTGGATCCGTTCGTTATCAATCATCACCTCGGGCAGCTCATCTACGACCTGGAAATGGGTGACGCTGTCCACGACGCTTACAAGGTGCTGCACAACCCCGGACTCAAGCGAGCTTTCGAGAGGCAGGGTGCGGTCACTACCTGGAAGGCGCTGGACCTGTGGCTCGGTGACGCTATCACGGGCGAGATCCATCGGGGCGGGATGATCGAGCGCTCGATGCGGCACATCCGCACCGGCACCACGATCTCTCGCCTCGCCTTCAACGTGTCGACGGCGATGCTACAGCCGCTTGGCCTGCTCCAGACGGCGGTGCAGATCGGCAAGGCGAACACCATGCACGGGCTATACCAGCTCGTGGGCGGGCGTGGGCAGAACCCGAAGGCAGTGTACGATTGGGTCACGGCTCAGTCGGGCTTCATGGCGGAGCGTGAGCGCAGCTTCAACAAGGACATTCACGACGCAGCGCACGGCATTGCCAACGGACTTACCCGGCGCATCGTCGGTGGCAAGACCGCTGACTTCGCAGCCGACTCGTTCTTCTACCTCATCGCCAAGGCCCAGCGATTCGTAGACGTGGTGACGTGGCTCGGTGCTCGCCGGCAAGGGATGCAGATGTTCCCCGGCGACGAGACGAAGGCCAATCTCCACGCCGACAGGATGGTCGCTCGGGCGCAGGGCACGGGTATCTTCCACGAGCGCACGAATTTCGAGCGCGGCACTATCAGTCCGCAGATTCGCAACACCGAAATGGTGCGAGCGTGGTCGCTGTTCCTCTCCTACTTCGCTGCGAAGGTCAACGTAGCGTGGGAGCGTAGCAAGCGAGCGCAGTTCCGTGAGAACCCGATGGAGTTCATCAACTACCCTGTCGACATGGTCATGCTGTTCATGGTCGAAGGCGTACTGGCTGCCATCATCAAGGAAGGCTGGCCCGAAGGCGACGACGAGGAAGTCGCAGCGCAGCTCGGGCAGATGGCGGTGTGGGAGGGTGTCAACTCTCTGGCCGCTGGCGTACCGCTGGCTCGCGAAGTGGCCACTGCCTCCAAGGGCTTCTCGACTGGCGGCGCCATCGGTGGATTCGCACAGTCGGTCGCTGACGCAGGCGTGCAGATCAGCCAGGGCGAGGTCGACGCTGCCGCAGTCAAGGCGGTGAATAACGTGACTGGCGTCCTGTTCCGGTACCCGACGAGTCAGGTCAACAAGACGGGGCAGGCGTTTTTCGAGGACACTCCCTGGAACGATGTGAAGTGGTGGGAGTACATCACCGGCATCCGTTACGAGCAGACGGCTGGCAAGTAATCTGGTACACTGGTATCACGTGATACCACATAGCCTCGGAGAGCAGGCATGACGGTCAAGACACAGGTCGACAAGGTCACGATGCCGGGCAACGGGGTCGCGTTCAAGCACCCATTCAGCCCGATGGTCATCTTCAAGGAGACGGAGCTATCCGTCGTCCATGTCGACGCAGCCGGCGCCGAGACTCCGCTCACGCTGGGCACGGGTCCGACGAACTATGCCGTGGAGGTGGCCCGCTACCCCGGCACCGGCAACGTCGTCTACCCTGCCGACCAGAGCACTCCGCTGCCCACAGGGGAGAAGCTGGTCACGAAGCGTGTCCTCACCCTGGAGCAGCAGGTCGAGCTGGAGACGCAGGGCGAATACGACCCGAAGGTGCAGGAGGGGATGCACGACCGGGGCATCATGATCGCCATCCAGCAGCAGGAGTCGATCGACCGCTCCATCAAGGTGCCGGTCTCGTACACCGGCCCGGAAGTGGCCCTCCCTGTCCCGGCGGCGCAGCATCTTCTCGGCTGGAACGATAGCCTCGTGCTGTCGAACTTCCTGATCTCGGCCATCCCCGGCCTGGAAGTGACGCCCTGGACTATCGGGTGGAACCGGGACATGGACTCCACTGACGAGGCACGTCTGTACTTGCAGGCGATGCGGACCACGCTCCTCGCGCGAGCGCCCAACGCCAACGACGACGTGACTCAGGGCCACCAGCCCGGCGACTTTTGGGCGCACACCGGCGCGGGCCAGTGGTACATCTGCATCCTCAACACTGAGGGTGGCGCAAGCTGGAACACGATCCAGAAGCAGTACAGGCAGCTTGCCTACTACGACATCATGCTCGGCTTCTCAGGCGGGCAAGCACCGTCGAACGGCAATCGGCTCGACTACGCTCCACTCCTGCGCGACATCAGCCTGTACCAGAACCTCGCCACGTCGCAGTTCCGCCTCGACAACGTCGACCACACGGAGCCGGTCGTGGTCGACCTCTACGTCAATCGCGCGGCCTGGGGCACGCCGTTTCAGCGTCTTGCGACGGTCACGTTTGCCGCTGGGGCCGCGACCGGGACGCTGTCGAACATCCACCCCGACCTCGCTGCGGGCGACCTGACTTTCGCGGCGTCGACCGACGTGTTCTACCTGCACGACAACACTACGGGGCCTCTCGCGACGGCGAACGGCATGTGCCGGATTGCTCTGGCGGGGTACGTCCGATGACTCACGTTCGTAAAGTTCCCGGCGCGGCAACCAGCTTCCCCGCCCCGAGGTGGGTCAACGCGGCCGTGTTCTCGCGCAGTGACAGCCGCCATCTGAACGGCGGTAGCGGTTTCGCGACCGCAGCGCCTATCCGGCAGACGTTGGAGTTCTCGGCCTGGGTGCGGCCGGCGGCACTGGTCAGCAACGCGACCTCGCTTTTCGTCCGCTACCTCCTGGCGCGGTCGGGGTTCGTCATTCACTTCGACTCAGCGCTCGCCTTGCGCGTGGTCGACGGCTCGCACTACAAGCACTTCGGGCAGCACCTTCGCGACGGTGGGGACTTTGGCCACCTGTGGGTAGGCATCGACACGAGGCTCGCGGACGCCGCGCTGCGCATCCGCGCGGCCTGGAATGGCGCTGAGATTCTCCGCACGGTCGGCGTCAACAACCCGTCCCTGAACTACGCACTCAACGGCACCAGCTCGGGCGGCTGGACCATCGGCTCATCCTTCGCTGGTGGTGACTACTTCGACGGTCTTCTGGGCGACCTGCGCTTCGAGATTGGGCATTCGGCGCTCCACGGGTGGGATGCCTTCGGCGAGTTCATCCAGGGCTCGTGGGTGCCGCGCGGCCTGAATGACCGACCGGCGTTCACCAGCCACGCTTTCCACCACCTGTACGACAACGCCGCCGACATGACCGAGGACAGCTCGGGCAACGGCTACGGAGGCAACAACAACAACGGGGTGTTCCAGGCCAAGGACAACCCGATGGATGCGTGCTGCCAGCTCCAGCTCGACGTTCCGAACAACCCGCCGAACAACGGCGCATCGATGACGATGTACCGCACCGCGCGCGACGCGGGCACCCACATCCGCCACACCGGCACGACGCGCTACATGACCATCGGCACGATGATGCTGCCAAGCGACCAGTCGTGGATGTTCGAGGTGACTCGGCTGTCCGCGACCACCACCTACCACTTCGGCTTCACGCATCCACGGATGTTCGACAACAGCGACCGCTCGCTGTACCCGTACTTTTACGCTTCGCTGGCGAACCACACGGTGACTGGCGGCGGGCCGGGTCAGCAGGGCACGCTCATAGCCGCGTCGGGCTCGGTGGTCGACGGTGACACGGTGGCGGTCGGGTGGGACGCGGGCACGAACGAGGTGGTTCTCGTCAGGAAGGACGACACCGTGGCGCGCGCGGCGTTCCCTGGTGATGTGCCCGACTACTGGATGTCGTTCGTGTGGTGCGACCCGGCCGGCGTGTCGGCGCTACGGACCTTCGACGTGAACTTCGGGCGCAAGGCTGCGGTGCGGACGTGGCCGGCGGGGATGCTGGAGTGTCGCAAGGGCAACCTCGCGGAGCCTTCTGTCCGGTTCCCAAGGGAGAACGCCACAACGAGGCTTCGCCAGGGTACGGGCGTCGACACCGACATCGTGCTGCCCTTCGATGACGGGCTGTCGTGGGTCCGTCGCAACGGTGCAGCCGGCTGGCACTACGTCGTGGACGACGTGCGCGGCACGGGTCCAAACGGGCAGCAGCTTGCTATCTATCCGAACAGCACTGGCGGACAGCAGGAAATCAGCACTGACGGTAGCAGCGACTACCGCATCCAGGCTCCCGGTCGACGGGTCATCGGCAGCCCGCCCGACCTAAACGCGAACGGGGCGTGGTACCACGACTGGCACTTCCGCCACGCGCCGGAACTCGGCATCGCCGTGCTGGAGGTCGACTGCACCGGCAACTTCATGACCATCCCGCACGGGCTCGGGCTCGACGTGGGCCAGGGGATGGTATGGGGCAAGAAGCTGGAGAGCGCCGGCAACTGGCACATCTATCACCGATGGATCCGAGACTCACTCACGGAGGCGTGCCAGTATTGGCTGCGCCTGAACCTGCCGAACAGTCAGTCCGGGCCGGTCGCCGGTCAGGGTGGACCGTGGGGCGGCACGCCGCCGGATGCGACGAACGTGTACCTGGGTACGGACGCGGCGCTCAACGCTGCCGGCGAAAAGACGCTGCTCGTGTGCATGGCACCAGTACGCGGGTTCAGTCACTTCTGGTTCCACTACGGCAACGGGTCAGGCGGCGCGGATGCCCCGGTCTACCCGCTGCCGTTCGTGCCCGATGTGTGGATGACGAAGTGTGCGTCTATCAACCAGGATTGGGGCATCTCCTCGCGTGCGTTCGACCCGGTGAACGAGATGGACAAGTCGATGAACATCGACAGCGTGACGACGAGCTATGCGGGTCACTACATCAACTTCGTACACGGCATTCGGCTCAACGGAGTGCAGACCCGCTACAACAGCAACGGGCAGCGGTACATCGACATGGCGCTCGCACGTGATCCAGCCAAGTACGCGAGGGCAGCATGAGCGAACTCACAAGGGAAGTGGAACGTCGCCGTAGGCGGCAGCGCAGGCCACGAAGCAGAGAGGTCAAGAACGTGTCACACTTCCACGAGATCAAGAGCGACGGTACGCTGGGTGTCCGTGTCGATGGGCGTAACCCGCCTCACCGTCTTAGCGACGGGCGTCGCATCAATGGCGTCGTCAACCTGGACAACTGCTACAACTGCCCGACGACCGACGAGGACAATCGGTTCGCAGAGCTGTGGCCCGAGGCTCGTGGAACGATTCCGCAGCAGCCGCACCAGTACATGGTATCACGTGATACCTACGCGAAGGACGAGCCCAACCAGAAGGTCGACGCATCGGTCACGTGGGAGTACGTGAGCGCCGAACAGGCGGCTCGGGATGTGCGGAGCCGCATCGATAGCCGGTGGCAGGATGCGATCAACCTCGGAATCCCCCACACCGTGGCCCTCAATGGCGATTCGGTGAGCGCGCTGCTTCGGTACAACGAGGTCGATCGACTCGTATGGGGTTCGCACGACTACGGTATGGCCGGGCCGACTGGCGGTCTCCTCGTCGCGCTCGTGCAGCCTCTCAACGCTCCGGGCAAGCCGTACGATGGCAAGGATCAGTTCGCCATCGCGGGCAAGGCACGTCTCGATGCGGCCAAGCTCACTATCCGCGACCACATCAATCAGGCGTCTCTGGCATGGGAAACCGGGCAGGACGAAGTGACCAGCATCGTGAACAACGGAGCCATGAGCGACGAGGAGAAGGTCAACGCCCTTGCGGCGGTCGACGTCAACTCGTACAATTGGCCACCAAACACGGTGGCTTCGCCCTAGCACTCCTCCTCTCCGGGTGCGCTGCACACCTGGAGCCGTCAGACCAGACGTTCAAGTGGAGGTGTGCCGAGTATGTCGAGTGGAGCTTCATGGTTGATGCCGGCGCCCGCATTGGGTTCCATTGGCATAGATGCGAGAGGCACGAAAGCGATGACGACAGACGGCAAGCCGACCCCGGAGGATCTGGAGAGGCGCAAGAACCAGCCAACGACTCTGCTCCTTAAGGTGGTGGGGGCCGGTCTGACCCTGTACTGCGTGATCTTCATGGCGTGGGCCGGGGTGCTGTGGACTCAGAACTCGGAGCTGTTGAAAGGACAGCACCAGCTCCTAGTCAATCAGGCGACGATGGAGACTGAGATCGCCGCCCTGAAAGCGGAGGACGCGGAGCAGCGCGCTGCGATTCTGCGTCTCAGTCAAGAGCAGCAGCGCATCGAGGTCGAGCTGAGTCGGAGCCTCCGGTTCGCTCGTGAGGTCCAGTAGAGAGGTATCACGTGATACCAAGGGGAGCGACATGAAGATGACAGCACTACCGATACTCGCGATGTGCGTGGCCCTCATGGCCGGCTGCGCCACTCCGGGGGGCAATGGCGATGCCGCCGCGTTCAACAGCTCGCCGGGCGCAGTCGCCATCATGGGCGACGTGAACATCACCAAGCAGTTCATCGGCTGCGACGGCCAGATGCGCTCGGGCTTCGACACCGGCCAGGACTCGCAGTCGCAGCAGGGCGGCTCGGTCGGCGTGAACGTGGCCACGCAGACGGGGAGCCTGGACGCGCAGGCGGGCGCAGCTCTCGTGTCCTCGCTGGCAGCCCTGGACGAGTGCGGCGAGGCGACGGTCGAGAAGGAGAAGCCCGATGGTGACTCGTGAGGACGACGAACTCCTCGCCCGTCTGACGCGGGACGAGGGGTACCGGATGCACCCGTACCGATGCTCGGCTGGCAAGCTGACCATCGGCATCGGGCGCAACATCGAGGACGTGGGGATCTCCAGGCCCGAGGCGGAGGTGCTGCTCAAGAACGACGTCGACATGGCGATCGCTCATCTCACCGCCAACTACCCGGAGTGGTACGTCCTGCTCTCCCTGGAGCGCCAGCGCGTGTGCATCGAGATGGTGTTCCAGCTCGGGCCACGTGGGTTCGCTGGGTTCCGCAAGATGATCGCTGCCCTGGCGATCATGGACTACGAGACAGCGGCAGCGGAAATGCTCGACTCCAAGTGGGCAACCCGCGACACGCCGGAACGAGCCCAGCGTGCCGCGAGTCGGATGCGCAGCGGCAACGGGGACAACCTCGCCGTCTAGTCCGCGCCCTCCTGGTGCGGCAACCGCACGAAGCCCTGGTCCTCTCGCCCGCACGGGGGAGGGCTAGGGTCGTTTCGATCCCACGTCAGGTTACACGCATCGCACCGCATCTGGTCGCTCATCTGTCCGGCGAGACAGGTGGGCGCTTCTGCGTTCAAAGCGCTCATGACGTGCGGCTCCTCGTCGTTGGGCTCGGGCTTGGTATCACGTGATACCTGGCTACTGCCTGGCTGGGCCGGGGGCTCGTGCATAGCCTGAGTCAACTCCTCCATGCGCTCAGAAATCGATTTCTCCGGCCCCTCACGAGTGTCCGCCGGCTCCTGGAAAGTGGTTTCCTGGGACGAGGAATCGGTTTCAGTGGGGGTTCCGGGCACCATCTCATCTGCCAGCCATTGGGCGTAGTTGGCGACCTTCTCGGCGTCCCGCTCGGGCGAGCCCTTGAAGGACAGCCGGCACAGGTACTTGATCGCGTTGCCCTTGAGATAGCCCCGGTACTCCTCGTCGGTGAGCTTCGCCCGGATTATGTCCAGGGTCTCGATACCGCCCACGTCGTAGTAGCCTGACTTCGGATCTCTAGCCATCTTGCTTGCTCCCGTAGAGTGCGATGAGCGCCGCCTCGCATCGCCCATCGAGTGTGCCCATGTTGCGCCCGAACCAAAGCCCTCGGTGGGTGTCACCGAACAGGTCCAGGCATTGGATGAGCGATGAGTCCTTGTCTGCCCCACAGCCCATCGCCAGCTTCCACACGCTGGGCCTGACGAACGTCGGCTCGTATCCGAAGGCGTGGAGCCCCATCACCTGGGCGCCGAACACCTGACCGAAGTTGAACATCGAGCCCCGGCCCTCGCCCTGTCCCATCGCGCCGACCTCCTCGACGTAGATGCGGTCGAGCTTGCGAACGTTCTGCCAGATACCCTCGATGATGTCGAGGTAGTCGGAGGCGACGAGCTTGCGCTTCTTCTTGACCTTCTGCGTGGGCACGTCCCATACCTTCACGCTCATGTCGTCGGTGTTGACGAGGGCCACTGCCCCGCTGAGTCCTGGATCCAGGCCGAGGCACATCATACCCGGATGACGAGAACGAACTGGTCCTCCCTCGCGTCGTAGAATCCCTCAGCTACGTTACCGATGCGTCCAGTATCGCTGTCGTTTTCGGGGGGCCACCCGTCCCCTAGCTCGACAATCGAATAGGTATCACGTGATACCACCTCGCAGTAGTAGTCGGGCTTTTCGGGCTCGGGCTCGGGCTCGGACAGCGAAGGTTGATCTCCAAACAGCTCCATGTCGGGCATCGAACGTGGCCGCGTCATGAACTCCACCAGCTTCTTCCACAGCTCTCTCATTTGCGGTACCTCTCGCCTTCCCACACGTCAACGAAGATGGGCCAGCGGCGACCGTTGTAGTACGCCCACTGCCCCGGCGACTCCATCATAAGCTCGGTCATTTCCTGCACGCTCCCCTGACCGAAGGGCATTTCGCATACGATCTCGTCGTACACCGACATGATGATGTTGTACCCATGCTCGCGTAGGCGGAGCATGGCGGGCACCAGCACCTCTCGAGACGTGGCCTGGGTGGCGTTCTCCGCGAGCTTGCCACCGTACGTCCACGTGCGGCGCCACTGCCCCTCTTTCTGCGCCATGTAGGTGAGCGAAGCTCGGGGCTCGCACTCGCAGACACCAGCTCGGCAGTCGGCGTACTTCTCGTCCTCGCTGTTGGGCTTGTGCCACGGGGGCATACCCATGCGCAGCTCGGGCTGCCAGTACCAGAGCCGCTTACCGTTGGGCAAGATCATGGTGAGCCAGTAGTCGACCAGCTCGAAACCGATAGGGCCTGCTTCGGTACGCTCCTCTTGCTTGACGCATCGGATGGCGGCGCGCTCCAGCTCATACCACCACTGCCGGATAGCTGGATGCTTGTCGCGCCACGCCTTGCAGATTTCCACAACGCGCTCGTCGCTGTGCGTGTACGGCTTGGAGTCAAACTTGCGCCATGCGCCGAGAGCACCTTGGTAGCCGAAGGCCAGTTCGCCGGTCTTGCCGTCGAAGCGCTCGCTTGGGTAGCGATTCTTGAACGCACTCTTGTCACGACGCGCGAGGGCTTCGGCCTCGGCGCCTAGCTTGTGGATCTCGCAGCCCATCAACTCGTAGATGGGGTCGCGGTTGTGGAAGGCGTCGACCTTCCAGTCCTCGCCTGCGAGACAGGGAAGGATGACTGCCTCGATGGATACGAAGTCGCCAGCCATAATGCGGTGGCCCTTCTCGGCCCGGATGTGGTGTCGGCTCGCCTTGCCGACAGCTTCCATCGCATCACCGTACATCACGTCGAGCCACACGGCGGAGCGATGGGAGAGGTCTAAGACTAGCTGCTCGGGAGGGACGGACTCGAAACCCTTGGAGAGATTGAGCGGCTGGAATCCTGTACCTGTCCAGCGGCCGGTGCCGGCACCGTGGTACTGAGTCTGGAAGCGAGCGCGCCCGTCAGTCTTGGAGCGATTGCGCAGCATGGCGGCGAGTTTCTTGGTGCTCGCTTTGGCGTGGCTCTTGCGGATGAGCAGCGCCTCTTTGGTGAGAGGCGTGAGGGTGATCTCCTCGTGGTACCCATCGAGCACTTCGTCTAGGTAGTCCGCTTGCAGGTTGTCGAGCTTGACCCCTGCCTCGCGGAACCACTGCATAACCTTGTCACGCTGGGTCGGATTGAACCCGGTAATCTCACGGAACTTGGCAGCCAGCTCCTCGGCTCGCTGCTCCACGATTGCCATCGCATCACGGATGGTACGCTCGTCCAGGAACAACCCCCTGAGATTGATTTCCTGGTCCATGAAGAAGATTTCCAGCTCGGACTCGGGCAGGTCGCCAAGGAACTCGGAGACCTTCTCCTCCTGGAGCACGTCATCTACGCAGTAGCCGACGAACTTCTGGAAATCATCCTCGGGTATGGTGTCTGAGGCAGTCTTGAGGTGGAGCTTGCTGTACTTGGTGATGAGCCGGCCACCTTCCGGGTTCTTGCCCTCGAAACCCAGGACGCGCGCCAGCTTGTCGAGCGCACGGGGGAGGGAGTAGTAGGCTGCGACTGCCATCGTGTCGCGCCACTGCTCGGGCTCGGGGAGCAACCAGCCGTACTCGGGCACCATCACGTTCATCCAGATGGAGCGCTCGAAACCGACGTTGTGCGCCTCGATGGTATCACGTGATACCAGCGCGCAATAGAGATCGTACGGCATGTGCTTGTGCAAATGGTAGTCCGGGTAGGTATGGCGAATAGACGGCCATGTCTGAACGCCGGTCAGCTCCTTACCGGGCCACCACGTCTGAGGCTCTGCGCCGTCGATGCGGTAGGCGGCGCAGATAACCTCGGTCGTGTTGTGGAGGGAGTACGCCCACGCTCCGACCTTCTTGAGATCGGCGTAGCTTTTGGTCTCGAAATCGAAGGTGATCACGTGGGCGTCTCCGGTCTGCTTCCTTTGTGGTATCACGTGATACCCCCGGCGGCGGGGGCCTTTGGACGCTTGGGGTGCACGTCTTCACCCGTGTATCCGCCGCCGGGGGCGTTACCGTGGCCTAGTCGCGGTTGCGCCTACGCCGCCGACGCCGACCGTCGTCGCCGCCGCTCTCCTCGCCGTCCTCGCCGCGCCGCGCCTTGCGGCCGGTGGGCTTGAACAGGCTGGAGCGGTCGGCAGCCGAGACCAGCTTCTCGCCGTCCTTCGTCTTCTGGAACGCGACGAGGTAGAACTTCAGCGCGTTGTTGCCGTCGTTCGACTCGTAGGCCCCGATGGTCACGCCGGCGATGCCGTAGCAGCCCCGGTACACCTCGCCCTGCCGGGCGATCGGGACCTCCTCGGCCTCCTCGTCGAACACCTGGATCCCTCCGGGACCGTCGATGCCGTCCTTGTTGAAGCCGGTGTCGGCGCGGATGACCCACATGCCCTTGTAGGCGTCACCCTCCTTGCCGCGCTTCTCCCTCTTGCGCGCCATCTTGTCGCCGTCGAGGATCGGGATGACCAGATCCTCGTCGTCGCCGGCACCCTCGCCCCACTCCTCGTCGGCGAAGTCGCACAGCCGCTCCTCCAGCGCGTCGAAGGAGTCCTCGTCGGACTTGGGGAAGGCGATCTCGATCTTGTACTTCGGCTTCCCCGGCTCGCCGCGCTCGCCCTTGTAGGCGTCCTTCACGAACAGCGCGTGGTTGATGAGTCTGCCCTCGGGCAGCGTGAACGCATCGCTGGACTTGCTTTCCTCGGCCATCACTCGGCCTCCTTCACAGGTCTGAACAGAGCCTTCGCTCCCCTCTTGACCGCCCGGCGAGGGTCACTCGACGGAGCGATCGTCGTACCGCCTTCGGGCTTAAACGCCCAGCGTGCGGTGAACGCCTTGCCCCCTGGAAGCTCATCGATCTGAGCGGGGGACTTCACCTCGGGCTCGGTCATGGCTGCGTCACCGAACTCCTTGACTGCGGCCACGTCCGCCCCGTCCTTGTAGACGCGGTTCTTCCGCGCCTTGACCAGCTTGACGTGCGGCACGTCGATGCCCGTGGACATGCGTGCGTACGCCGTCTTGTTCGCCGCCTTGGCAACGATCTTGCCCAGCTCGTGCAGGGCGAGTAGCGTCCCAAGCTGCTCGGCTGTGAGCGCGTCGGCTCCTCGTCTGTCTGCCATGATCACCAGCCCCATGTACTCGGCCATCTTCTCCATCAAGGCAGGGCACTGCGCCTGCCGTGCCGGACAGAACCGGCAGTGGAGACCAGCCTTGGTATCACGTGATACCATCGCGTGGTTCATGGCGGGGATGCACTTGTCCTCCAGCCACTCCACGACCACATCGGGAGTCGTCTCCCAATACCTGTGCTGTCCGTCGATGTGCCACCCTCGGGGCTGGACGATGTGGAGAACCACAGTGTCGACAGCATCCCACAGGTTCAGCGACTCCATGACGCCGGCAGCGTAGTACATGAGCTGCGGGTTGTGCGGCGCCTCCACGACGATGCCGATGCCGTGCTTGTAGTCCCACACGTGCAGCGTACGCCCGTCGATGTAGGTGTAGTCCGACCTCCCGTAGAACAGCTCGTGGATCGACGGACAGTGGAAGGCGTGCTCCACCATGCCGTCGCCCTTCGGATGCCACAGGTTGATGGCCCCGATGTAGAACTGCACTGCATCGACCATGTCGCGGTCGACTAGGTGCCACCCCTCCTTAGCGCGTAGGTCGCACTCGTCGTTGTCGTCCGTGGGCGCCAGCCAAGACTCTCCGTTGATCCACTGTCCCGTGAACAACCACGGCTCACGGGACTCGTTGAGGCATCGCTCCCCTAGCGTGTGGGCACACGTGCCCAACGCCGCATCATCGCTTTCCTCGTCCTCGATACCCTCGGACTGGATGACGGATCCGGGGCACACCATCCAGCGGTATGCCCCGGACCCGCCTAGCGGCGAGTGCGGAAGGAGACCGTTGCCGGTTCCGACCTGACCCGCCACGCCGTCAGTCCTCCGGGTCGTCCGACAGCTCGTTGTTCACGTCGTCGATGAACTCCTGCCGCTTCTCGGCGGGAATGTCATCGAGCTTGCCGGTCGGCGCGTAGTCGAGGATGATCTCGGCGGCGGTCTCGGCGCCCAGCTCGGACGCCGCCATCGACGCTGCCTTGGCCACGTCCTCCTTGGTCGGACCCTCGGGCTCCTCGGCCTCCGCCTTCTTCCGGCGACGGCGACGGGGCTTGGGCGCCTCCTCCTCGGGCTCCTCCTCGGCCTCGGGCTCCTCGGCCGGGGCCTCCTCCGCCTTCTTCCGGCGGCGACGGCGCGGCTTCTCGGGCTCGGGCGCGTCCTCCGGATCGGACTCGTCGCTGCCGTTCTTCACGTCACCGTCGTCGTCCAGCTCGTCGGAGGGCTTGCCGCCCACGTCCTTCCGGCGCCGGCGACCGCGCGGCTTGGACTCCGTCTCCTCCTCCTTCGCGGTGTCGTGGCTGACCAGAGGGATCGAGCCGTCCCCCTCCTTCTCGAAGAACGCGAGGATGCGATCCTTGACGGCGTTCACGTCGTCGTCGGGCTGGTGGAACTGCACGGTCATGTTGACCTGATACCCGCCCTTCTTGGTGGTGTTCTCGAACACCTCGACCTTGACCAGTCTCATCGTTCAATGCTCCTACGTTGTGGTATCACGTGATACCGTGGGTCTAGAACAACTGCGTCTGTCGCCCTGCATCGCTCCCGGCTCGATACCGGAAGCTGGGCACGTGCGGCGACGGCACCTCGTGCCCCTTCCTCAGAAGCTCGATAAGAGCCATGAACTTCTCGCTCCCCTCGTAGCGTCTCCAGTCGCGAAGTATCTCCTTCGCGGCTGCCTCGTTGACGGGGCCGGGGTCTCCCGGCGCCGCCATGTCCAGCCCGCCCAGGACGTTGTAGGCGGAATCGATCACCATGTCCTCAGTCATGGGCTGTCCCCTGGAGGGCGCGCTGCACGAGGGGCTTCTGTTCCTCCAGCCACGCGCCCGCTTCCTCCACGACGGGATCTTCGTCGCCCCACTCCTGCTCCGGGTCCAGCTCGATGACGAGCATCACCCTCGCCTTCTGTCCCAAGAACGTAGCGGCAGTCTGCACCGTCAACGTTCCGTAGTCCCGCTCCTGCGGGAAGATGGTTGCTTGTATCTTCATGTCTGCCTTACTCCTAGCCGTGGGTCAGGCGCATCCAGCGCACGGTAGATATGGCGGTCCTTCCAGACGGCGGTGCCTATCACGCGCTCGTCCATCGTGCCGGGCACGAACGGAACGTGGCCCAGCACATACTCGCCCTCCTGCCCTCTTCGGTGCAGTCGATCGAGTAGCTGATCGTTCTTGCCAGGAACCCAATAGAACTCAGCGAGCACCGCGTCCTGTGCGCGCGTCAGGGTCCAACCTTCGCCGATTGTTTGGAGCTGTCCGAGAATGATGCGCGTCTCGTCGTCACGCTGGAAACGATCGACCGCTGCTTGCTTTCGCTTGGGGGAGGTGCCCCCGTCCATGTAGACCAGCCCATACTTGCCCAGCCGATGGCGGAGGTAGTGCAGGACCGATAGCCCTGTCTTGCCTACGCCCTCACCATCGAGGGTGTTCCGGTGCCACGCTGCTACTAGCAGCTTGTCTACCCCGGAGTCTAGCAGATCCTCAATGTAGTCTGCAACCAGCGGAGCTTTCGCTTCGCCCATCTGACGCATGATGGTTCCGATCTCTCCGTCGACCGGGATGCCACGATTGAATGCGTCAGGGTCAACCTCGTACAGCTTGCGTACCCGCTTCCAGCCGGGGTGCTTCGCCACCTTGTTGACGGCTGGATTAGCCACGAGGGGCACGGGGTGCCACTCCTTGGGCGGGAGCTGGTCAAGCACGTTCTCCTTGAGCCGACGCACCATGACGTACTTGCGAAGCCGCCACTGCAAGTCAGCAAGGTTGACAGGGCGGTTGCGAACGGAGGTGGAGTAGTGAAGCTCGTTGACGTAGTAGGGATCACAGGGCTCGCCATCGTCTGTCTCCGTCTTGAGGACCGGGCCACGTACCCAGCCCTCTCCCTCCTCGTAGTATTCCTCGCGGAAAGCCTCCAGGCTCATGCGGTCGATGGCGTCCCAATCCATGAGGCGCACGGCGTTGTAGCACTCGATGGGCTGGTTGGGGAGGATGGTCCCCGAGAGCAGCGTCATGCGGTCGCTCACGCTGGGTAGCATGTCAGGCGCGCAGATGGCTCGGGTCCGCAGATTCCCCTTGGGATCCTTGAGTGCGTGCGCTTCGTCCAGGATGACGTGGTCCCATCGCTCATCGAGCAGGGCCGTCATGATCCCGTCGTTGCGCAACAGGTCGTAGCTCACGACCACGTAGTTGTGCTCCAGGCTCACACCGTCGCGCGAGCGCAGCACCGGATAGATGGTGGCGCCTTCGATGCACGACCACATCCGAATCTCCCGCACCCAATTGAGCCGCAGCGAGGCAGGGCAGATAACGAGCGTGTACTTGGCTCCGATACTATTGCCGAACAGCATCGCCTCGCAGCTCTTGCCCAGCCCCGGCGCGTCACCGATGAGCGCGTGACGGCGAGAGATCCGGTACTCCACCGCTGCGTGCTGGTACGGGGAGGGGACGACGCCCGTCCACTCCGGGTACGGAGCCGAGAAGAACGTCGGCTCCTTCGCCCAGCTTGCAGCAATGTCTCGGTCCTTGCTCACCAGCGAGCGATCTCCAGTCCGAAGATGAATCCGATGACGAAGCATCCGATCGCCAAGTCGATGCGATTCGGCGGGTTGTCACGGAAGGCCACGTACACGATGGTCCAGAATTCACGCCAGCTCATCACCAGTTCTCCGGGGGCACGATGCCCCTCTCGTCCCAGCTACCGCCCGGCGGCACCGTGCCCTCGTACAGCACGCACTCGGTCACGTTGTTGGTCGTGTGCTCGACCCGAAACAACCGCCCGTGCTTGGTACATACGAGCAGGTCGTCCATGAACTTGACCATGCCGATCACCTCGTCGCCCTCATGCAGAGTCGGCAACTCGCAGATGAACTTGAAGGTATCACGTGATACCGGCATCGGGCCGGGATCCATCTTGCGATACCCGGCCGGATCGCCCGTGCCGTCATACCCGCACACGGGGCAGTCCTCGCTCTCGTCCGCAGCCGGCGTGTACTCCTTGCCGCACGCACCGCACTCGTGCGTCGGTCGCCCCGTGTAGGTGCCCTGCGCAATGCCACAGCTCGGGCACTCGGTGTCACCACACTCGCATCGAATAGTCATCGCAGCACATACCCCTTGCCGCCGCACGTCGGGCAGCGCTTGTCGTTGGCCTCGCACTCGCCGCAGGCAGTGACCGGCATCCCACGCTGGAGTGCCTGCACCACCTCCTCGGGGCGACCGTTGGGTCCGATGGGGATCATCGTGAGTCTCCCTGTCAGATCGTCCCGGACCTCGACCACGCCCTGTGCGCCCCGGTACTGCATGAGAGCGGAGCGCATCTGGTCCGTCATGTGCCCGCCCGTGCCGTGGCCATACGGCGACCACTCACTCTCCCCGACCGGGCCACGGTACTCCTTGACCTCGCCGGCCCACTGCTCCAGCTTGGAGTGCCAGTCCTTGTCGGGGAAGTCGAACCCCAGCTCGTGTAGCTGCATGTCAATGTCAGCGACACGAGCCAGGAGCACCCGCTTGATGAGCCCGCGCAATACGCCATCGGGCTTGTCCGACAGGTCGAAGTGAATCGGGTCCGGTCGGTGCATCCGCGAGAACATCCCGAACATGCCCATCGTCGGCATGTCATCGTCGTCATCCCACGGGTTGGTATCACGTGATACCTCGTGACCCTCGTACACGTGGAGCTTGACGTGCTTCATCCTCCGCAAGCGGTGGATGTAGGCGACCGTCTCCGCACGCTCGGCAAGCAGGGCATGGACCTGAGCGGCATCGTTGATCGAAGGCATGACTACCTCCCCTTCTGGAATACGAGAAGCAGCGTGTAGACCATAGCGGCGATCGTCAGACCGACACACAGCCACGCAACGTACAGCGCGCGGTACCCGTCCCAATGCAGGAACAGGAACGCTGACACGCAGGCGAACAGCCACGAGAACATCACCAAGGCGATGCCGACGGGCTGTCGCAGTGTCCAAAACACCAGGAACATCGAGAAGTTCATGAAGTTCCCGGCAAGGATGAACACCAGATGCAGTACGAGTTCCGTCTCACTGCTCATCTTGTCTCGCTCTCTTGTGGTCGGGGCCGAGGATGACACCGTGCCTGCGCTTGGTGTCGTGGGCGATCTGATTCCTGACCGCCTTCGCTCGACGCTTGCTGGTGAAGTACAGGATCTCCCCGTCATCACCCGTGACCGGCTCGTCCGTGGCCATGTCCTTGATGGCGAACAGTCGGAGCCGGGGTCTACTGCCGTTCGATCGGCTGGACATAGGCGCTCCCGTGTGTGACCGCATGGGCCACCATCGCCTCGTACAGTCGGCGGTCGCGCCGCTGCACCATGACGATCTTGTCCCGGATGTGACCCGGCGGGTCGACCTCGCGCACGTCGTGGTGCTTGAGCCACCGCTGCACGCGCAGGCAGACGGTATGGAAGTGACGCTCGTCGGCCCGCTTGGCCGCAGCCATACGTGCGAGCGCCGCCTCGTCCAGCTCCTTGACCGGCTCGGGCTTGGGCTCGGGCTTGGACTCGGGCTGGACCTCGGGCGTGTCGTACTCGTCCGCCGCTCTCATGAGGGACAGCGTGGCGCGCTTCAACTTGGCGAACATCGGTGGATCCTCCTAGCTACCCTTGACTTGGTATCACGTGATACCGTCCGGTGTGAGACCTGTAGCCGGGGGCGGCTGCTGTCCTCGGGGGACTGCCCTCCTACCTACCTCCTACCCCCGGCTACAGGGTACTGCTCTTGCGGGCGGAGCCGATCAGTCCTCGATCTCGACCTCTTCCTCGACCTCCTCGGGGTCGACGGCGGGTGCCCAGCCCATCTGCTCGCACACCCACTTGGCGAACTCGGTCTTGGTCTTGCCCCGCAGGCGACCGAAGGCGATCTCGGCGCGGCCGATGGGCGTGATGTTGGCCGACTCCTCGTCGCTCTCGTCGTCGTCCTCGACCACCTTGTAGCCGGCGGTCTTGGCCTGCTCGTTGAGGACCGTCGTGAACTCCTCGGTCTCCAGCTCGTCGAGGGCCTTCTGCGCCTTCTCCTTGCGCGCCGCCGCCTCCTCCTCGGGCGTCTTGTCCTTCCTCGCCTCCTCCCGCTTGCGGGCGCGGGCCTCGCGGTTGGCGGCGGCGTTGCTGGCGCGCATGTCCTCCAGCATCTTCATGCCGTCGCCCTCGTTGGCCGACTCGGCCTCGCCGATCGGGAGCAGCTTGCGCACCGTCTCGTACGAGAGCTTCCTCGGCTCGCCGCCGTCCTCCTTCGGCGGGAAGTGCAGGTTCTCCTCGCACCACGCCTTGAAGGGGATCTTCGCCTCGCGAGCGATCTCCTTGGCCTCCGCGATGAGGATGGCGGCGCCGAGGCGCTGGTCGTCGGCGCGCTTCTCGGCCCGCTCCTCGCTGGCGAACTTGGCGTTGGTCTCGCGAGCGATCTTGGCCAGCGCCTTGAGCGCCGACTCCTTCACCTTCTCCAGCTCCGCCGCCTTCTTCGCCTTCTCGGCCTCCTTCTCCGCCTTCTTCTTCGCCTTCTCGGCCTCGCGCTCGGCCTTGGCGGCAGCCTTCTCCGCCTCCTTCACCGCGTTGCGCGCCGCCTGCTCCGCCTCCTTGGCGGCAGCCTTCTTCGCGGCCACCTCCTCGGCGGCGTTCGCGGTGTCCTTGCCGTTGGTCGCCGGCGCCTGCTCGGCCTTGGGCTTGCGGCTGCGACGGCGCTTCGGCTTCTGCTCGGTGCTCTCGGTTCCTGCCTGGGTCTGCTCGGTCATCGTCCTGCTCCTAGCGATGGGGCCACTGCCCCGTGGGTTGTTGGTATCACGTGATACCAGGGTCTACTGCTGCTGCTTCCGGGCGGCGCACTGTGCCACCTCGGGCACGGTGTCGTCAACCGCCCAGCGGACGCCGCACACGTGGCACGCCCACTCGTCCTGCTCCCGGCGGGCGAGGCACGCTCCGCTCGGGTACGTCAGCTCCTTCTCGACCTCCTGCCCGTCATCCATGACGAAGGCGTCGACCGGCTCCTTCCAGTGACCGACCACGTCCATGTGTACGAGGCGCCCGTTGACGCGCACGTCGTTGCCGGCATCGCCGGCCGTGATCTGCACCTCGCCGTCGGTGTCCTTGTAGGTGACGAGAATGCTCTCGCCGGGGGAAAGCTCGATCTTCATGCTGCCTCCTGAACGCTCAACCACTGGACGAAACAAGCGGGGCAACGCTGGAACAAGTCAGCCATCGCCGCCGCAGTGTTCACGCGCATGTCGAGGAAGCGCTTCGGGATGTACGTCACATCGGGCTGCACGTACGGCGAGCGGTGATTCATGCCACGCCGTAGCATTTCGGCGGCGAGCGCATCGTGCCGTGCCTGCATGGACACGGGCTCGATCTGCCCCAGCCGAATGCGCGTCGTCATGTTGTGCTGCTTGACGAACGAGTGCCGGAACTTGTGAATCTCGCCGTGCTCCCCAAGAAGATGCTGCTCGCACAGGAACCTTGGGTCGATCATCCACATCCTCATGCGCTTCATCGCTCCGCTGCATGTAGCGCTGGCCCGATTGACCAGCGTATAGAGATCCTAACACGATCCTAACTCGAATGTCAAGTTGAGCTGGATCGCCCTGGTATCACGTGATACCTAGTGTAGCACCTTATCCATGTTCTCTGATCCACTGTTGCACTTCGTCAGCGACAGCCAGATACTCCTTGCTCGGGGTCATGTCCTTCTCCTGCCCCGGCCGGTACGTGGCCCATACCCGGTCCCGCAACTCCTTCGGCAGCCGAAACCAGTGTGTCTTGCATCCCCACATGGCGGGCGGTACCTGCTTGTCGCACCCCGGCCAATGGCAGGAGTGCTTGCGCGTCTGCTTCTGACGCAGTACGTAGTCTCGCTTTCTAACCATTGTCTCGCTTCCTCTTGCCCTTGCCTTGGTAGCACCACTGCCCGGTGCCGGGGTCGAAGCATGCTGCCACGGGGTGAGTCTTGTCCGTGAGCAGATGGTCCAGGTACTTGTTGCGGATGGTACCTGCGGCCACCTCCACCGTCTCATGTGCGGCGATTGCCTCGGAGAGCGAGCGCTTCGACCACACCTTACCGGGGTAGCGCTTCATCGTCTGGTACGCAGCCTTGCGCACCACCGACAGCTCAATCTCCATGTCCTCCTTGGACTTGCGCCCGCCGCCCTTCTTGGTATCACGTGATACCTCCCCCGGCTTCTCGGGCGGAGGCTTGGCGTCCTTCACCTTCAGCGGAGCGATGGCGACAAGGCTGCCATTGTGCGGCTCGACCTTGATGAGCTTACCTGCCTCCCACTCGGGCGCATCCTTCTGCTTGGTGTTGAACACGTGGACGAACCCGTCGTCCGCACGCTCGATGACGAACTCCACGTCCACGTCTGCGCCGAATACGCTGGACCCTCGGGCTCTCCCTTGCGTCTCGGTACCGTGGCCCGTGTGGTGGATGACGAGCACGGCACAGTCAAGGTTGCGTTGCAACTCCTGCACCATCTGCGTGAACTGCGATGCGTCTTGCTGTGCGTTCTCATTCCGCCCCTGCATCGAGCGACCCAGCGTATCAAGCACCACCAGCTCGTACCCGTCAGGCTCTAGCTCCAACGCTCCGTTGATGAACGCAGTCAAGTCGTCCTCGTCAGGGTAGGGCACAGGATCAGCGAGGTAGAAGTTCCCCGTGTCCTCGCCGTCGAGGTGGTAGTCCTTCCACGCCTCGACCCTGCCCTTGAACCCGCCACGCCCCTCGCCCGCTGCGAACAGCACCGGACCACTGACTCTTACGTTGGGCCACGGTCCTCGCCAGTCGGACTCGGACTCGTACCACTCAGCGCTCCCTGCCGCCACACTGAGAGCAATGTCGAGTGCCACGAACGTCTTGTACGTGGAGCGGGGGCCGATGAGCATGGCGAATGCCCCTTCCGGTATCGCTCCGGGCACCAGCCACTCGGGGCTCTTGATGGATCGAACGCCAGCCTCGTCAACGAAGCGGAACCGTCCAACTTCTGCCTCCTTCCCGCCTGTCTTGGTATCACGTGATACCACTGGCTTGAACAGGGATGCTTGCCTAGCCACCTTGTAGGCGGGCGTCATGTTCCCCGGCGGCGACGTGTTGTAGTGGTAGGCGTTGGCGACCTTGCCTTCAAGGTGCTCCCACTCGTGCGGACTCCACGGTGGCTGACACCTCGGGTTCCAGTGCTCCCACATCACCTCTAGTGCAGTCTCGGGACTCAGCCCGTAGCTCTTGCACATGGCGGCGGTGCGGTACGCCATGTCGTCGCCGTTCCTGCCTTCGACTGCGATCTGTGCCTCGTTGCGCAGATAGGCGACGGCGAGGTTGATGTTCTCAGCTAAGTCGGGCTCGATGAGCCACGTATCGTGGTCCTCATCCCGTGCGCGTACGTTCCTCGCCGCAGCATCGACCAAGCCCTGGGGTCTATACGCGGGAAGGGCGTCGGGCGTGTCGCCGTTGGTTTTGCCCTCCCACTGATAACCTCCGTCCCGCGTCTTAGACGGAGCGAGCAGGACGTAGCTGTGGTGCGAGCGCACGTCTACCTTGTCCGCTACCTTGGACACAGACGGAGGGATCACCTCCTCCTTATCCTTGGAGTAGAACAGGTGCGAGCCGCCCCTCGGCGTGTGCTGCACGAGAGCAGTCGGAGGCAGCTCACCTCCGACAGACTCCTCAAGCTGGGCAACGTCGTGGCCGGGGTCCAGATCGACCACGACCATGTTCGCTCCGCCTACGTCACACCCGATGTTCGCGTTGGGCCACGTGTCCCACCACTCTCGGATCTTCCTGCGATTCGTTGTCGCTTCCAGTACGCCGCTCTCGGTGTACGGTTGCTTGTTGACTCGGCACGGAAACACCGGCCAACCTCGCTCCGCATACGCGAGAGCGGCATCTTTCATGGATGCCATTGCTGCTCCCCGGAGACAGACCTTGGGTCAGTTGAGCACGTTAGCCTAGCTCGGATGCGGTGTCAACTCCTTGACGGTCGCTCGTTCTGTCTCACGAACTCGTCTCGCGTTTCCATCGCCAGCGCCAGCTCCTCCGCCATGAACCGGCCGGGGTCGGGATGAATCATGATGAGATCCATGTCGACCTCCAGGTCTGCCCATGCGCCATCGTAGAAATAGGTGATCCTGAGCCACTGCCCCTCCCGACGGAACGTGACGTGCGATCCGTCAGGCAGATTACGCAACACTTCTCCGATGTTCATGAGCATTACTCCAGCCTAGTTACGGTGTCGACTTTGACGCCGGGGCACGGAGGTACGTGCTTCGGATCACGGGCGACAGTCTTTCCGCCTCGGATGTACCTTACGCGCTTGGTCTTGTAGTTGCCGAACACGGGCCGGCGCATGAGGTACCACCTCACACACTTCCACATGCCGCACCGCTCGCACACATTCTCTTTGTCCCACTTGTGCCTCATGAGCAGTACCCCAGCCAGATGATGGCGTCGAACCTGCGCGACCACTTGTCCGGGCAGCCTCCGAAGATGAGGATGATCCAGACGAACAGATACGAAGCGAGGAACAGGAACGCCAGCATGTGCAGCATCGACAGGATGAACTCACGCATCTTCTCTCCTCCCTTCATCAACAGTCTTGCGCTCGACCAGATCGTAGATGCTGAACCAGTCGATCGTATACTTGGTCTCCTCACTGTGCCACAGGGCACGCACGTAGGTACGAGCGCGCCCTGCGTCAGCAAAGACACCGATAAGATCCTTCTCTCCGCCTTGCGGGTAGTAGTCCAGCCCGCCGAACAGCAGGTAGCGCTCACGCATCGTAGTATCCCTGTCCTGCCTGCCACACGAGGATGCCGACGACAGTGAGCACCGGCGTCGGACCGGTATCACGTGATACCAGACCGTTCGTCTCCAGCGATCGAATCACGACCTCGGTGTTGGCATCGCTGCCGATCTTGAATCCGCTGGGCCACCTCAGCCCCACGTTATCGATCATACGAGCCATCGCCTTCTTCTGGTTCGTACCCAGCCTGCGCCACGCGAACTTCGCGAGGACAATCTCAGTGTTTGTTGGCATTCCTCGCCTCCTCGATCTCTGCGTTGAGCAGCGCAATCATGTGCCGGCTGTTATCTGCCAGCACCTCCATGACGCTGTTGAACGGCACCGTGTCACCGCGCTCGAGTCCGTGCTTCTGCGCGATGACTTCGTGCAGGTGGGCCGCCATTGGCCTGCCCTCGGTCTCCATCCACACCATCACCGTCTTGGCGAACGTGTATGTGCTCATGCCGGTCCCCTCCGCTTACGCTGCTCCTCGCGCTGCTTCGCCTTGGTCCGCCACTTGTCGCGCGTGCTCGTGATCTTGTTGACCCACCGCTCCAGGTCGTCAAGCGACACGACGAGCTTCATCGGCTCGGGCTTGCCACCGTCGTCCCTGGAGAAGTTGAGCGTCATCACGGGATTGTCGTTCGACGGTCCCGAGATAAGCATGGAGAACTTCCGCTCTTGCCACCGCACCGACGAACGCCGGCGCGTGACTCTCTTGATGAATGCTGCCATGTTAAACCTCCTGTTTGGTATCACGTGATACCACTGTATGAATACTCACCTGCTGGGCCACCGGCACGAGACCAACTGGTATGACTCGTACCACCTCCGAAATCGATTTTAACCACTACTGTATTAGCAACCAGTGGCACGATTAATGGCACGATTAATCTGGTATCACGTGATACCAGGGGTCGTGGCACGCATCGGCACGGCCACTGGCACGATTAACTGTCGTAAGTGCTTGATTTTGCTAGACAATTAATCGTGCCACTAATCGTGCCATTGCACGTTTCTGGTCTAGTCTTAGTGGCACACATATATATGGTACATAGTACCTATATATGTGCCAAAAAGACGTGGATTATTTCGAGTGCCATTCCTCCATTTCGTGATTTTGGGCGAGCGGTATCACGTGATACCTTTCTGAGTCTCAACTGGTGCGAGTCATACCACATCCCCGGATAGCAGTTACTTGGCCTAGCGTGTGCTCGCTATCCGGGGACGTGGGGGGGGGTTAGTCGATGGCTGTCAGACGATGGACCACACCTCATCGTACTCTACCCGAGGAGCGTAGAAGGTGACGTTGCCGTGGTCGTTGACGTGAACGACGTAACCCATGAACCCGGGCGGAACTTCGCTCATGTCGGAAACTTTAATGACGTTGTCGTCGTCACGGACGGCTTCCTCCAGGCTGTCGATGCACGGCCAGAAACCGTAGTCGGAGCCGTCGCCCTCGTGCGCGCCGAAGCGGCAGTACGGAGGGGCGAGCGAGTCGAGCGCGTCGAATAGCTCGGACAGGTACTCGTCGGCGTCGGCATGGTCCCACCACCACGAGTCGTCGGACGGCCATCCCCGGTCGACAGGCCCCATGTGCGTGTAGTACAACGCGGCTGCCTGCTCGCGTCCGTCGTCGTTAATGCACTCCAGCGCCGTGTGGAACAGCGGGATCAAGTCGCGGGTACACATGGTCGCACGGGATACGGTGCCGATAGGCGGGTAAGTCTCAGGATTCATCGTTGTCTCCCGGAGGCGAGACGCTGGTGCCACGCTGCGCGCATCACTGCGATGCGGTATCACGTGATACCAACGCCCCTGCCCCTCGCGGTTGCTTCAGGGGAAAATCCCCACGAGTGGCCTAGTCCAGAATGGTCTCGGCGTAGTCTATGACGGGCGTGAGCACGTCGTCCAGGCAGGTCGTGTAGTCGGAGATCACGTCCCCAGCGTTCGACCAGATGAGCATGACCCAGCCCTTGCACTTCCAGCCGGTGTGCTCGGACGAGTCCTCCACGTACACGCGGATGTAGTCGTGGTCTGTGGTCGCGAGCGCGTTCAGCACTTCCTCCGCGTCACGCGAGCCGGCGAGCGTGTCCTCCTCGCCGTCGTTCACGGTCAGGGTCCACTCCTCGTCGTGTGCGATGAGCGTCTGCACGAGCCGCGTTGCGATGAGCGCCGCTGCCTTGGGCGCGTACTTGTCGATGTCTCTCACTTGGTCGGTCCCCTTACGATCTCGGTCAGCTCGGCGGGCGAGCACTCGGGGAAGTCGGCGCAGCCCAGCTCGCGGAAGTGCTTGCCGGTCGTCGGCCCCCACTGATTGCGGACGCGCACGCGGATGTACTCTCCGTCGCGGTGGTCGATGCCACGGAACGCGATGCACGTGCTGTACGAGAAGAAGTAGTCATCCCCTCGAATGGTCGCTATACGAGCCTCGGTCTTGCGGCCAGTCGGGTTCGTCAAGGTTGCCATGTCGGTCTCCTATAGTGTGGTATCACGTGATACCAATCAGCCCGCGTCGACGCTGAACACGGACACGATGGGGCGTTCGGGGTACATGAGATTGTAGTCGGCGAGCGAATTCATCCAAGCGTAGGGGCCCATGTCGACGATGCCGGTGCCCGTGGCGTTCGACTGGAGCTCGTAGCCCTCGCACAGCCCCAGCTCGTGCTCGCGCACGCACTCGTAGCAGGCGTCCATTGCCTCTTCGTGCGACAGGTGCGACGAGACGACGCGGTGCGCCACGCGCGGGCCGACGACGTGCGTGAGGATGCCGATGTGCTCGTGGTCGCTGCACAGGTAGTGCTGCGAGCCGTGGTGCATGATGTAGAGTCCGAATGCCTCGGGCAGATCGTCGGTCTCGATGGTGGGCAGCAAGTCGACCCATGCCTCCCATGCGGCATCCAACGAGCGGTGGCGCAGCAGATGCGTCGGCCCGAAAGCGTGGCCTGCGACGTAGAGGTTGCCCCAGCCGTCATCTTCGACGCGCACGTTGCGCGGGCCGAGATTGGTCTTGATGATGCCAGCCGTCAGCCACCATGACTGATCGTTGGCGACGGATTCGTGTGTCGTGAACATCGTTGTCTCCCGTACTTGTGGTATCACGTGATACCGCACTACGCTCTCCCGTGCGGGCGAGAGCGCAGTACGCTGGCACGTGGCCTACCTCGCGTCGATTGACACTACTGCACCATCTTGCGCTTGGGCGCGCGCTTGCGCCCCTCCGCGTAGCCCAGGTCACGGAACAGGTTGCGCTTGTTGATCACGAGATAATCGTGACCTTGCGGGTGCTCCATGATGGCGTGCAGCAGGTCCATCTTCGCCTGATCCACAGCTTCCTCGGCTTTGCGAAGCGTATCGAGAGCGCGAGTGATCTTGGCATTGGTGCTCATTGGGTCTGTCTCCGTTGTCGATTGGTATCACGTGATACCGCACTACGTACTCGCACGGAGTACGCAGTACGCTAGCACGTGGCCTACCTCGCAACGTTGAACTCGTGCGCGTTCTCGTGCGTGATGTAGCCGTACTCGCGCAGCCCGCGCTTGACGGGAATACGGAAGTGGCCGGGGCGCGTGGCCCAACGCTTGGTCACGCCGTTCCGACGCCAGCGCTGCGGCGTGCCATCGGCGTTCGTGTCGGACACGTGCTCGAAATTGTCGTGGACGAAGATGCCCGGACCCGCGAGTCCGTAGACGGCCGTCGCCTGCTCGTAGGTAACTGCCATTGCTGCCTCCCGTGCTTGTGGTATCACGTGATACCACGTCTGGTGAGTGCTACTGGTGAATCGAAAGACACGGGGATCTTAGCACAGATCAGACCCCCGTGTCAAATCGATTTTCTGAAACCGATTTGCAGGCTAGTACCCTGCGGCTTCCGCGAACGTGTCGTGCGACCCGCTATCGGGGTCGGGCTCGTCGCGCGGGATGATGTAGAGCGAGAACGGACCATCGGCCCATTCTCCGATCTGGTCCTGGAGCGCGAGGTACGCGGAGCGCGTGGCCCATATCATGTGGAGGCGTCCCCAATACTCCATCCCGTCGCAGTCGCGCCCGCACTCCTCGACGCGCATCTTGCCGTTGCCCATGTCGCCACGCGCTACGGCGGCGTCGATGCTCGCGCGGTAGTTGATGCGACGGTCGATGGACCAGCGCCGCGCGTCGTTGCGCCAGAAGGATTCGATCAGCGCCATGCGCGCGTACCACGACGGTACCTCGACGTTGTGCTCGGTGAATACCTCGCGAATGCGCTTGTGTGAGAGTGTGATCAATGTCGTCTCCCGTTGTCGGTTGTCGAATGGTAGCATGAATGCGACGTGCTGCCGCAGGTATCACGTGATACCGCACTACGCTCTCCCGTGCGGGCGAGAGCGCAGTACGCTGGCACGTGGCCTAGTCGATGGTGTGCCCGCGCGTGGACAGGCGCCCGATCTCGACCCAATCGCAGTCGACGCGCTCGACGCCCTCGGCGTCCACGTAAGCCTCACCCGGCTCGGCGCGGAACAGGACGATCTGGCTCGTCTCCACGTCCACGCGAGCGATGAGCGCGCCGGCCGGCGGGTACACGATCGAAAGTTCGGGATACCTCACGTCGCCAAAGAACTTCATCATCGGTCGATTCTCCGTTGTCACTGGCGCCAGAGTTAGCACCCGGACGCAGGCTGGTATCACGCTTCGCGCGTTACTGCGATGCGGTATCACGTGATACCAACCTGCGCGGCGGCTGCCTCCTCAGCTAATGCGATACTTGTTGCGGTTGCGCTCGGCCACGTTGCGGCCATTCGGCGTGATCGACCCGTTCTTGCGCACGTAGCCTAGCGCGAGAGCATCGGCCATCGCGGCGTCCCAGCGCTCGCGCGTGATCCCCGTGACGCGTGCGGCTTCCGTGAAACGGATTTCCTTGCGCCCGCCATAGCTGTTTTTCAGCGTAGCGGTGGCCACACACAGGATCGCCACGTCCTCGGGATCGTCGTCGACAGGCGCAGGCAAAGCCGTTGCCATGTCCGGGCGCACGTAGAACGTGAGACCGTGATCCTTCCCGCAGAATGTCGAGTGCTGGACGATGATCCATCCCTGCTCGATCGGGATGATCGGGCACGCGCTCTCAGACTGCGGCCACGGCCGGCGGTCGATGATCTCGCGCTGCTCGCCCGACGCGGGATGGAATGCGAGGTAGCGGTAGCGCGTGCCGCCGCTCCAATTCATGTTTGCGGGCTGGACGGAATCGGTGATCTCCGCCTGGAACTTGCGTCCCGCGTATCCGTGCAGCGTGCGCCACGTGGGCGGCACGTCGTCGGGATTCAACCAAATGCGATTCATTGCGAATCCTCCGATGTGGTATCACGTGATACCAATGGCGACGGTATCACGTGATACCAAGATGGGTCAGCCGTTCGCGAGCGTGGCCAGGACGTTGATCCAGACGACGCAATCGATTACGACGAACGAAACGAACAGGATAGGACGATCCATGCTGCTAACTCCCCAGCGCCAAAGTGGGCGCGGTTCACAGTGTCGCGGTAGTGGACACTCGGATCGGCCCTCCCGCGCTGGCGAGGGCCGATGTAGAGTGCCGACTAGATCACGGTATCACGTGATACCAGATCAGGCGGCGTCGTTCAGATCGTGCGCGCCGATGTGGGACTCGACCCACGCCGCGAACTCGATCTGCGCGTCGTCGGAGAGCCGCAGGAAAATCTCGCGAATGCTCGCCGCGAGATCCGTCGGGCGCGTGCCGTTGCCGTTCTCGGCGCCGGTACCCTCGCCGCCGCCGCCGCCGCTCTCGCCGCCCGACGCGCCGCCGTTCTCGCGATTCTTGCGGCTCGCGGTCGCGGAGCGCTGGCGCGCGTCCTGGAGCATGGCCAGCCCCGCGCCTTCCGTCTCGCGCTCGGCGTCACCGATCGGGCGCATCTTCCGGAGTGCCTCATAGCCGAGAACCGTGACGGACTCCTCGCACCATGCCTTAAACCGGATCCCGGCCGTCTCGCTGGCGATCTGGTATGCCTCAGAGAGCGCCACGCACGCCGCGAGCCGCGCGTCGTCGATCTTGCCCTCCATGTTCTGGACGGACTTGATCTTGCGGTTGATCGTCGCCGCGAGCGGCCGCATGGACTTGAGAGCGGCGGCGCGGTCGCGCTCGCGCTGGATCTTCTTGGAAACCTTCGCGGTCGCGTTCGCGGTCTTCTCGGCCGCGTTGGTCGTGTTCGTCTTGTTGGTCTTGCGTGCCATTTTCTATCTCCCGTGCGCCTGTCGTGGCGCCGTTCGTCCCCGGTTCCGCCGGGCCGGTCAAACAAGAACTACAGGACCAATCATACTCTGTCTAGTACCAGAGTCAACAAATCCGTTAGATCGATGCGTCATAAGCGGGGCTCGAATTGGGCGGAGTTAGGAATATGCAGGATCGACGGCATCCTAGACTGGCGACAATGTAGCGCACGCACGCCAGCGCTGGCACGGGATGGCGCGCGCATCTGGTATCACGTGATACCACTGTATATTCACACAGTATCCTCGGCTCTCGGCGGCTGGCCAGCGCTGGCGGCGCGGCTCGCGCTGGCGATCGTCGGCTCGCGTTGGCTGGCGCTGGCAATCCTCGGCTCGGTCGACCCCCGGGGGCCTTGGCGCGGAGGCACTTCGGGGGCGCCCCGGCCCGACTGCGCTGGGGTAGGTCCAGATCGGTGAAGCTATCCGCCAACTTCCAACGTTTTTCTCGGACCCGGGGGCGGTTTCACGTGATACCAAACGAGAGCAACTACTAATCTCGTACTAATCCAGCAAAAATTAGTAGCAAGCTCACGACAGTACAGGATGTTAATGCAGCGCTGTATTTTCATACAGTAGTATTCCGGGGCTCACAACGGCTCTCCTGTGCCAGCGATTGCTTGTGTGCCGGCACGATTCCCTATTCGTGCCAGTCCTTGACAGCAGATGCTTGATTCGCTTACACTTTTCGACGCAACGGGGAGCAGATTCGTGCCAGTGACGCGAACGAATCGTGCAACAGCCTGGGTATCACGTGATACCCCCTGGAAGTGGCCCTCTCAAGGGGTGTAAGACTCGTTCCGGCGTGTGCCGTCCGCTTCCCACGGCTGCCTCCGCCGGGACCGCGCTGGTGCTGTAGGGTCTGCGGCACCTCGGAGCTAACGCTCTGGCGGGGCGGCGCGTACTAAGATAGCCCCGCACCCTTCAACTTGGGAGGCACAGCAACGATGGCAAGACGCGAGCACAAGCCGAAGGAGCTAGACCGACATGGCCGTCCGGTCGATAAGCCAGCGGGCAGGGTTCGTCGCGTCGACAGGCTCAGTGAGGGCCACGCACAAGCGGTCGAGTTCTACCTGCGCGGGATGACGAAGCAGGAAGCGCTCATCAAGGCGGGGTACAGCCCAGCTACGGCTGCGAAGGCGGCATGGAAGATTTTTGGTCGCCCTGACGTACAGATGGCGATCGAGGAGCGGCGCTGGAAGATGAGGCACCGCTCGCACGAGATGGTTGACCGCATCCAGGAGGAGCTGGCTCGTATCGCGTTCTTCAACATCGGACAGGTGTTGATGGTGACGGACGACGGGGAGCTGGTGTTCGACTTCAACGAAGCCACGATGGAGGACTTCGCGGCCATCGGGGAAGTGCAGGTCGAGAGCTACTACGATGCGGACCAGGAACAGGTGGTCAAGCGGGTGAAGGTGAAGCCGCTAGACAAGAAGGGGGCGCTCGATTCGCTGGCGCGTATCTTCGGCATGTTCCAGGACAACATGAACGTGACGAGCGAGGGCGGTAGCCTGGAGGACCGGCTTAACAAGGGGCGGGAGCGCTTGCGCCAGCGCACGCAGGGAGCTACGATGGACGGGGAGTACGAAGAAGTGCAGACGGGAGAAGTCCGCGAATGAGCGTATGGCGAGACAGACCGGCGGTATCACGTGATACCAGACCGTGGGCGACGGAGTTCAGCGACACGCCCCTGTGCGCGTTCCTGGTACGGCTGGTGGCGCTGGGGTTCTGCCTGCTCCTCGGCTATCTGTGGGTCGCGTAGGTGGCGCTCAGTCAGGCGCAGATTGACGAGCGTCTGACTGACGCCGTCTCAGACTTCTATGGCGATGCCCTCGGCTTCGTCATGTTCTCGTTCCCGTGGGACGAGGACGCATCCCTCCAGGTGTGCGATTGGGAGTCGGAAGACGTATACGTCGACCCGGCGACCGGCATCATCTACGACGACCCACCCGAGGACATTCAGTGGGTCACGTACAAGCAGTGGATGGCACCGTACCGTGAGCGGTTCAACAGTCGCTTCGGGCCTGACAAGTGGGCTTGCGAGTGGTTGGATGAAGTCAGCGCGGAGGTGGCCAAGCGAGGCTTCGACGGCGTAAAGGCTGTCAACCCCATCCGCAGTACCACAGCATCAGGCCATGGCATCGGCAAGAGTACGCTGGTGGCGTGGGTGGTCCTGTGGATCATGAGCACGCGCCCGTTCTGCAAGGGTACGGTGACTGCCAACACGGCAGAGCAGCTACGCACCAAGACGTGGGCGGAGCTGGGGAAGTGGCACAAGCGCTGCATCACGGGGCACTGGTTCAACTACAACGCCGGCAGGGGCAACATGAACCTGCGGCACAAGGTCAAGGGTGAGGAGTGGCAGTGTACGGCGCAGACGTGCCGGGAGGAGAACTCGGAGGCGTTCGCAGGGCAGCACGCAGCGGCGTCCACGTCCTTCTACATCTTCGATGAGGGGAGCGCCGTCCCCGACAAGATTTACGAAGTCCGCGACGGTGGTACGGTCACGGGCGAGCCGATGGTGTTCGACTTCGGGAACCCGACGCGGAACAGCGGGAGGTTCTACGAGGAGGTCGAAGGCAAGCTAAGGCATCGCTACAGCCATCGGAAGATCGACTCGCGCACGGTCTACATCACCAACAAGCAGCGCATCCAGGAGTGGATTGACGACTTCGGCATCGACTCGGACTTCGTCAAGGTCCGTGTCCTGGGCGAGTTTCCTTCGGCGGGCTCGCTACAGTTCATGCCGACGCATCTCGTACACCGCTCGATGCTGCGGCCGGATGCTCCTCGAGACCGCTACGCAGCCGTCACCATCGGTGTTGACGTGGCCCGCTTCGGTGACGACCACACCGTCATCTATCCTGTCGTGGGCAACGACGCGCGCACGTTCGCGCCCACCGTAAAGGACGGCATCTACCAAGGGCTCGACAACGTCCAGGTCGCACAGCGGGTCGCAGACAAGATCGAGTTCTTCCGCTCGATGGGCATCGAAGTCTCGGCGGTGTTCATCGACGTAGGCGGTACCGGCTCGGGCGTGGTCGATGTGCTGCGGCGCGTCCTGGGCTACGAGTGTGAGGAAGTCAACTTCGGGACGACTCCGATTTTCGAGCCCGAGGTCTATCGCTATCGTGGCGATGAGATGTGGGGCCGCTGCCGGGAAGCCATCAAGACCAACCTCGTCCTGCCGACGCTTCCAGGACTGACGGTAGTGACCCCCGAAAGCATGGATCAGGCGAAGTACAGCACCGCTCAACGCCTGTTCAATGACTTGATTCAGCGCGAGTACGGGTATACAATTCAGGGTGACAAGATTCACCTTGAGAGCAAGCGTGACATGAAGGCTCGCGGACTGGCTTCGCCCGACGTGGCTGACGCGCTTGTACTCAACTTCGCGAACGAGGTCGCGAGGGCCACAGTGCCGCATGGGACGCAGCGAACGGGTCTCATGTCTAACCACGACTTCGACCCCCTCGACAACGTCAGCGTAGCTTAGGAGTCGCCATGTGCATCGTCCCCAAGCGTGAGTCCCCCACGCCTCCTCCGCCCCCGACCGATGCCGACCGCCCGCCGGCGGCACCCCGCTCTACCGACGCGAACGTACGCCGCGCTCGCGACTCCGCTCGCCGGATCGCGGCGCGTGCTTCGGGTCGCCAGTCCACACTGCTCGGAGGCGCGCTCACCAGCACGCCCGCGAACCAGCCGACCAAGACGCTGCTCGGGCAGTGAGTGGTATCACGTGATACCACGTAGGAGGTAGCCCCATGCCGAAGTCCACAGCGAAGTCCAGCCTGCGTACCTCGGACTCCGATCTCATCAACGACCGCGACTATCTCCAGCGTCGTATGGGTCAGATGGAGACGGAGTACAGCACGTTCAAGGACCACCACAAGGAGCTGGCGGAATTCGTGGACCCGAGGCGGGGACGGTTCTTCATCGAGGACCGTAACCGGGGCGGCAAGCGGCACAAGAACATTATCAACAACCACGCCACGCGCGCCCTGCGTACGGCGACGGCTGGCATGTTCGCGGGAGCCATGTCGCCTTCGCGCCCGTGGGTGAACCTGCGAGTACAAGACCGGGACGCCATGCGCGCCCAGCCCGTGAAGGCGTGGCTCCAGCACCTACGCGACCTCGTCATGGAAGTGCTCCACGAGAGCAACTTCTACAACATGGCGCCGACGACCATCCGCGAGCTGCTACTGTTCGGCAACGGGTGCATGACGCACGAGGACGACTTCGACGACGTGGCCCGGTTCTACACGCACACGACCGGGTCGTACCGCTTCGCCGTCAACAGCAAGGCGAAGGTCGACACGCTCGGGCGCCGGTTCCAGCTCTCGTGCTACCAGATGGTCCACAAGTTCGGGTACCGCAACTGCTCGACGGCGGTGCGCAATCAGTTCGACCGGGGTAACTACCAGTCCTGGCACACGGTCAACCACATGATCGAACTCAATCCGTTCCGAGACGCGGACTACGCGCGCGTGTCGGCGGAGTATCTGCCGTTCCGGTCGGTCTACTGGGAGCCGAAGATCCGGGACAGCGAGAAGAACGTGTTCCTTCGTCGCTCGGGCTACCGGGGTTTCCCCGCGTACACGCCGAGGTGGGAGCTGGGGGGCGTCGAGGACATCTACGCCCTCAACTGCCCCGGCATCACTGCCCTCGGGGACGTGAAGGATCTCCAGTCCAAGGAGAAGGAGCACGCGAAGATGGTGGCCAAGGCGGGGACTCCGGTCCTCCAGGGTCCGCCGTCGCTGCGCAACCATCCCATCCCCAACCTGCCGGGTGGGGTCGCGATCAACAGCTCGACCAACGCCAAGATCGAGCCGGTCTACACGGTCGACCCGCGCACGCAGGAAATGATGTTCGGTATCGACCGCATCGAGCGCCGTCTCGATGCGTCGTTCTACGCTGACCTGTTCATGGCCATCACGCAGATGGCGGGCATCCAGCCGAAGAACGAGCTACAGCTCTCGCAGATCGATGCGGAGCGGCTTCTCCAGATCGGGCCGGCGCTGGAGCAGGTTCACGGGGAATGGCTGGCTCGCCTCGTACAGCGAGTCATCGACCAGATTTTCGAGGCCGGGCTCATGCCGCCGGCTCCCAACGAGATCCAGGGGCAGCAGCTCGGGGTAGAGTTCGTGTCGGCGCTGGCAATGGCGCAGCGTACGGTCGCCATCGGCAGCATCGAGCGGGTCGTCTACTTCGCGGGTGCGCTCACCGAAGCCGGGTGGGACATGCGTCACAAGATCGACGCCGACGAAGCGCTGGACGAGTACGCCGACCTCGTCGGTGCGCCGGCCCGCATCGTCGTGCCTACGGAGGCAGCCAACTCGGCACGTCGTGCGGACGCACAGGCAGCCCAGCAACAGCAGCAGATGGAGATGGCTGCGCAGGCGGCAAACACCGCCAAGATGGCATCGGACGCCAAGCTGGGCGATGACAACGTCCTGAGCCGTGCGGCGAATCAGGCGGCAGCGCAGTGAGCGACGAGAATCAAGACGCTCCTTTCGAGAGCGACAGTGCGGTTGAGCTGGCGGAGATCCGGCAGCAAATCCGCGATGACATTCTCGCGAAGGTGCTCGGTACGTGGGAGGGGCGCTTCGTTCTTTTCGAGATCATCGGAAGGGGCGACGTGTATGATCAGGACGGCGAAATGTCGTTCGACAACGCGAAGGTCCAGAGAGCCCTTGGACGGCGCGAGGTGTCGCTGGAAGTGCTCAAGGATGCGTTGAGAATCGACCCCAACTCGTATATACTCATGCAGCAAGAAGCGGGAGCATTCGAGGCGCAGTTCAAGCTGGTCGAACCGGGAAGCGACGAGGACGAGAACGATGACTGACGAGACGACTACGGTCGATACAGACGACACGAGCACCGACGAGACGGAGCAGAACAAGACTCTGCTCGGCGGTGACGAGGACGCCGGTAAGGTATCACGTGATACCACCGACGAGAAGGACGACGACAAGGGCGACGAGTCCGAGGAGTCGAAGAAGTCCGACAGGTCCGACGACGACAAGTCCGAGGACGACGAGGAGAAGGCGGGTGCCCCCGACGAGTATTCCGACTTCACGATCCCCGAGGGTTTCGAGGTAGACGACGCACGTCTCGCCACCTTCCAGGAGTTCGGCCAGGAGCACGGGCTGACTCAGGAGGCGGCGCAGGCGCTCGTGGACCTCCACGTCTCGGCGATCCAGGAAGTGACGGATGCGCAGGCGGCAGCGTTCGCGGACATGAAAGACGGCTGGGTGGCCGAGGTGCGAGCCGACAAGGATCTCCAGGACGACGAGGGCAAGGCTGATGCAGCGATTTCGGTCGCGGCGAAGGCGGTCGAAGCTCTCGGGGGAGACTCCCTCAAGGAAGCGCTGAACATCACCGGAGCCGGCTCGCATCCCGCAGTCGTGAGAGCCTTCCACGAGATCGGCAAGCACATGGTGGACGACAAGATCGTCTTCGGCTCCGGGGGTGGCGGCGACGTCAAGACCGGGGCGCAGGCCATGTTCCCGACCATGAAGCAGTGAAGGCCAACCCCTGACGCAAGGAGACTGAGCCATGACGACTCTGGCAGCGACCAACCCCACCCTCCTCGATCTCGCGACCCGCTCGGACACGAACGGCAACATCATGTCCGTCGTGGAGCTGCTGAACGAGGTCTCGGAGGTGCTGGACGACATGACCTACGTGGAGGGCAACCTCCCCACGGGCCACAAGACGACCGTCCGCACCGGCATCCCGACGCCCACGTGGCGCCGGCTCTACCAGGGCGTGCAGCCGACCAAGTCCCGGACGGCGCAGATCATCGACACCACCGGGATGCTGGAGGCGTACGCCGAGGTCGACAAGGCGCTCGCGGACCTCAACGGCAACACGGCGGCGTTCCGCATGTCGGAGGACAAGCCGCACATCGAGGGCATCCACCAAGAGCTGACGCAGACCCTCTTCTACGGCAACGAGACCGTCAAGCCCGAGGCGTTCACCGGGTTCGGCCCGCGCTACAACAGCCTGTCCGCGCAGAACGCCGACAACATCATCGACGCGGGCGGCACCGGCGCCGACAACCGCTCGATCTGGCTCGTGTGCTGGGGACCGGAGACGTGCCACGGGATCATCCCGAAGGGCTCGACCGCCGGCATCACCCAGGAGGACAAGGGTCAGGTCACGATCGAGAACGCCGACGGCTCGGGCGGGCGCATGGAGGCGTACCGGACGTGGTACCGCGTCGACTCGGGGCTCACGGTGCGCGACTGGCGCTACGTCGTCCGCATCTGCAACATCCCGAAGTCGCAGCTCTCGATCACGTGGAACCCGACCACCGGCAAGTTCGCCACCGGCCCCAACCTCTCGGAGCTTCTGTTCCAGGCGATGGAGCTGATCCCCAACATGGCGCTCGGTCGGCCGGCGTTCTACATGAGCCGCGACATTCGCACCGTGCTGCGCCAGCAGACGGCGGCGGCGGTCCAGGGCTCGGTGCTGGAGTACGAGCGGGTCGGTGGCAAGCTGATCGGCAGCTACCAGGGTGTCCCCCTGCGGCGCGTCGACGCCCTATCCACCGACGAGGCGCGCATCACCTGACGGCCAAGGCACCCCGGCAACGCCTGTAACAAGCCCGGGAACCTCAGCTCGACTGAATCGAACGACAAGGTAGGAGACAGCAACATGTTCATGGACAAGCTCGCGACGTTCGCGGACGCGCTCGCAGTCGACGGTGGCGTCGGCTCCGTCGCTCTCGGGGACACCTACGACCTCGGGGCGCAGCCCCAGCAGCTCGGCACGGAGCACACGGGGCTGTTCCTCAACGTGCTCGTGACGACCGCCATCGCCGGCGCGACTGTGCAGGTCAAGCTCATGTCGGACGCGCAGGATCCGATCGTGCCGGCCTCGGCCTCGGAGCACGTCATCCTCCCCGCCATCGCGGCCGGTACCGCCGCCGGGTTCAAGCAGTCCGTGCGGCTGCCGGTCGGCATCGGCGCCACGGAGTACGAGCGGCTGCTCGGCATCGCCATCACGAGGGGCGGCACGGTGTCGGCGGGTGCGATCAGCGCCTTCCTGACGCTCGACACGCCGGCCTGGAAGTCGTACGCCGACGCGCAGAACTGAGCCTGACGGCTCGCCCACGGGGCGCTGGTATCACGTGATACCAGCGCCCCCCGACCCAGGACACTATCATGGTCAGCCTCAAGGTCTCCAAGAAGGCGAGAGAGGAGGAGTACGAGCCCTCTCCGATGGACGAGGACTACGGGTGGGGGTCGCGCATGCACCTTCACTCGGAGCAGGTCGATGGCCTCGGACTCAACGGAGTCAAGGCTGGCCAGGAGGTGGCGGTGACAGGAGTGGCGGTCGTCCGTTCCGTCGCTTCGCGAGACGCCGACACGCAGAAGGGTGGTCCCAAGACGACCATCGAGCTACAGATGACGGACATGGAGGCCGATCCCAACGCTGGCAAGGGCCGGTCTCGTGAGGAAACGGCTGCCAGCCTCTACCCCAGCAGCAACGAGTAAGGAGCAGACCCATGCCGCGAGTGCTACTCAAGAGACCGTTCCAGACCCCCGTCGAGCGCTACCCGCGCGCCGAGGACGGGGAGCCCTGCTTCATCCCCCAGCAGGTCATCGACAAGCACGGGCTCCCGCCCGATGCCGAGGTCGTGGACGAGGACTACGTGCCGCCGGCGCAGCGTCCCGCCGAGGACGACCAGCCCGCCGAGGTGGTGGCCGCGAACATGGAGGCCGAGATTCAGAAGCGCGTCGAGGAGGAGCTGGCGAAGCGAGACGCCGCCGCTCGCGCCGAGAAGGTCGCGGAGGAAGCCGACGAAGAGGAGACCGGCGGCGAGGCCGAGGACGTGCTCAAGCTCTCGGTCGCGGAGATCACGGAGCGCCTGGAGGAGCTGGACGCCGACGAGCTGGAGGCGCTGCTCGCCCGCGAGCAGGCGGGCAAGAACCGCAAGGGCGTCATCACCTCGATCCAGGCGGCGCTGGAGGATTTCGAGGACTGAGCGGTATCACGTGATACCACGCTAGGCACCGGGAGAGAGTCATGCCGCAGGGTTTCAGCAAGGTCCGCATCTGTAACATGGCGCTCTCCAAGGTGGGATCGCGCTCCAACGTCGAGGACCTAGACACGGAGCGCACTCCAGCCGCCAACGCTTGCCGTGTCTGGTACGATGCGGCGCGCATCACGACGCTGGAGACGTATCACTGGAGCTTCGCGAAGAAGCGCCTCGCTCTCTCCCTGCACGCCGACGCGCCCCCGCAGGAGTGGACCTACCGCTACTCCTGGCCATCGGATTGCGTGGCCGCTCGCCTCATCGAGAACCCGCTTGGGCTCAACGCTGACGCTGTTCCCTTTGACTCGGAGCTAGGCGCGAGCGACGAAACCCGGTCCATCGTCACGGACATGCCCGAGGCGGTGCTCATCTACACGAAGGATCTGGACTCGCCCACGCTGTACTCGATGCACTTCATCAACATGATGGCGACCCAGCTCGCTGTGTTCATCAACCCGGAGATCACCGGCAAGGTTCGCATCGCGACGAGACTCGAAAGGGAGTTCTCGCAGCTCGCGCTCCTGGCCCCGGAGCACGATGCCGACAGCAGCGTCCCGCGCGCAGAGCGGGATGCGCCCTGGATTCGCGCGAGAGCCTGAGTCATGGTCCAGCTCATCCAGCCTTCGTTTGCCCGAGGCGAGATCGGGCCTGCGCTCTACGGGCGCGTTGACGTGTCGGCGTACGCGGTCGCGCTACGCATCGCAAAGAACGTCATCATCCACGCATACGGAGGCGCGAGCAATCGTCCGGGTCTCCGTTACATCGGGCCGGTCGCCAGCCAAGCTCACCAAGGCGACCCGCCGAAGCTCCTGGAATTCGAGTTCAACACGACCGACACCTACATGCTAGAGTTCGGTCACAAGTACATGCGCGTCATCCGCAACGACGCACACGTGCTACAGGCGCCTGTCAACATCACCGGGATCTCCAACGGCACTACGCCGCTCGTGCAGGCAGTGGCGCACGGGTTCTCAGACGGCGACGACGTATACATCACGGGCGTCGGCGGCATGGAGGAAGTCAACGGGCAGTGGTTCACGGTCGGTAATCCGGCGCCCAACGCTTTCGAGCTTCGGGATCAGCTCGACCCAGCGGTATCACGTGATACCACTTCCTGGGGAACGTACACCAGCGGCGGCACGGTGTCGCGAGTCTATCAGGTGGCCACTCCGTACCTCGGGTCGGAGACGCTGTACCTCAAGCACGTACAGTCGGCCAACGTTATGACGCTGACGCACCCGAAGCACCCGCCGTACAAGCTGTCGCGTCTCGACCACGATAACTGGACGCTGGAGGAGATCACCTTCCAGCCGGCGCAGGACCATCCGGTCAACCTCACCAGCGCGAGCGGGAGCACCACGCGCTACCGCGTCACCGCGATCAACGACGAGACGGACGAGGAGAGCTTGCCAGCGCTCAACGCCACGACTCGCACTATCACGGCTGCGACCGTGGCCAATCCGGTTCAGCTCACGGTCACGGGCCACGGGTACGTGGAGAACGACGAGGTCGAAGTCAACAACATCGTCGGCATGACGGAGCTGAATAACCGCCGCTTCACGGTGGGCGTGGTCGACGCCAACAACATCACGCTCAAGAACGAGGACGGCACTAGCCATACCGCGTACGTGAGTGGGGGCACGACGAATCTCACGTGGATCAAGTCGGGCACTGGCACCAACGGCAACCTCTCCTGGGACGAGGTGCCGGGGGCGGGTAGCTACTCGGTGTATCGTGACAAGAACGGCGTGTTCGGCTGGATCGGGGACACGCAAGACCTGTCGTTCGTGGACAGCAACATCGATCCGGACCTGTCGCTCACGCCTCCGCGCGCACGTAACCCGTTCCCGGGACCGGGCAAGTATCCGTCGGTCACGTCGTACTACGAGCAGCGCAAGCTCTACGGTCGTACAGATGAGAAGCAGGACACGACGTACTATTCGGTGGTGGGCAGCGAGGACAATATGTCGCAGTCCTCGCCGCGCCAGCCTGACGATGCCATCACGGCTACGCTCAACGCGCGCAAGGTCAACGCTATCGAGAACTTCGTGCCACTCAACGATCTCATCATCCTGACGGCTGGTGCAGAGTGGCGGGTCAACGCTGGTACGGAGGCTGCGTTCTCGGCGGAGACGCTACGGCAGAAGCCGCAGTCGGAGTGGGGCTCTTCGTATATCGATGCGATCGTCGTCGGTGACAAGGTGCTGTTCTGGACGGCGAACCGGACCTACGTACGCAGCATCGGGTACGAGATCACGGTCGACGGCTATCGGGGCGCGGACATGACGGTGTTCGCTCCGCATATCTTCCGCCACGCTCCCGCCATCGATGCAGCGTTCACCCGCTGGCCTGACCCGGTTGTCGCCGTCGTGAAGGAGGATGGCACGGCGGCAGCACTGACTTTCGAGCCAGAGCAGGAGGTGGTCGCCTGGACTCGCTGGGAGACGATGGGGAGCTTCCTGCGCGTCGGATCGACTCGGCCGTTCGCAGAGTCCATCGATCAGTCGGCGTTCTTCGTTGTCCAGCGTCACGTACGCGGCAAGCAGGCGCGGTACATCGAACGCATCGGGAGCCGTCGCTTCAAGAATGTACGTGATTGCTTCTTCGTGGATTCGGGCCTGAGCCTGGACAGCCCACTGACCGTCACGGGTCTGACCAACACCGACCACATCCGGGCCACCGTGCCTTCGCATGGGGTCGCCAACGGGCAGGAAATCGATTTCTCGGACGTTCGGTGGGTGCCTACGAGGGACGAGTTCTTCAACGAGGTCCAGGCCGACCAAGTCAACAATCGTCGCTTCTACGTGGCGGATGCGACGGCTGACGAAATGACGCTCATCCGCACGGACAGGCGTCGGGACATTACTAACGTCACGCAGGCGAACCCGGCGGTTGTGCAATCGGTCGACCACGGACTCACCAACGGACAGGTGATCGGCATCTTCGACGTGCTCGGCATGACGGAGCTGAATGGCAAGACCTATGTCGTCGGCAACGCCACGGCTGATACCTACGAACTGGTTAGTGTCGACAGCACCGGGTTTACTGCCTATCAGGCGGGCGGTGTGTCGCACCCGGCGGAGAAGTACGACGAGCCGGCGCAGTACATGAGCGGGGGCTTTGCTCGCGAGGTCGTCAACGAGATTGGGGGTCTGTGGCATCTGGAAGGTCAGACGGTTGTCGCTCTGTTCGACGGCAACGTAGTCGAGAACCTGACGGTGCAGAACGGTAAGCTGGTCCAGGGTGGGGAGACCAATCTGGTTAAGGGAGTCAGCCGCGCCCACGTGGGGCTGCGGTACATCGCGGACGTGGGCACGCTGACTCCCGAGATCGCTGTCGCCGGTCAGACTATCCAAGGCCGGGAGTCGAGGGTACCCACCATCACAGTACGGATGGAGGAGTCGCGCGGTCTGCTCGCCGGCCCCGACGAGTACAACCTCGCGGAAATGAAGCAGCGTCGTCTGGAGCCGTATGGTGCGCCTATCGAACTACTCACGGGCGACCGCAAGCTCGACCTGTTCCCCGACTGGCAGAACA